>Ga0302325_10002238_pt1 | contig 47299 bp, 35 predicted proteins | sample Palsa_T0_2_FD_201948 | JGI IMG/M metagenome (GOLD analysis project Ga0302325, IMG submission 201948) | Peat permafrost microbial communities from Stordalen Mire near Abisko, Sweden - Palsa_T0_2 | ecosystem: Environmental > Terrestrial > Soil > Palsa > Peat permafrost | place: Sweden: Abisko...
CTTGCCGGGCTTGGCGAAGGTCACCCGCCCGTGCGAGCTCTTCTCCTGATTGTAAGCCTTGACCCAGAACTTCTGCTGGAACTCGCTCTTGAAGGTGTTCGACTTGTCGTAGAACGCCTGCACGTCGCGCACGGCCTGATCGACCGCGGGGCCCGAGACCGGCGGCGCCGGGGCTGCAACGGTTGCGACGGGCGGGGCCGCGACGTCGGCGCGCACGGTGGCTGCGGTCGCGACGAGCCCGGCGGCCAGGGCGAGCAGAGGAAGCACGGAAGCGTTGCGGCTCATCGGGTTCTGTCTCCTCGGACTCGCACAGCCTAGCGTCGATCAGCGGCGCCGCACGCTCTTGCTCGCGTGGCTCACGTTGCTCGCCGCGGCGAGCGCCGCCGGCAGGCGGACGCGCTGGACGTGCGTCAGCGCGACGGCAAGCGCGTCGGCTGCGTCGGCCTCGGGCACGGCGGTCATGCCCAGGAAGACCCGCACCATCTGCGCCACCTGCGGCTTGTCGGCCCGCCCGTTGCCCGCCACGGCGAGCTTCACCCGCGCGGGCGGGTACTCGTGGACCGCAACGCCGGCGCGAGCGCACACGAGCAGCGCCACCCCGCGCGCGTGCCCGAGCTTGGCCGCCGCCTGCGCGTCCTTGGCGAAGAAGATGGCCTCGACGCTAGCCTCGTCCGGGGCGTGCTCCTCGAGCACGGCGACCAGCGCCACCTCGATCGTCACGAGGCGCTCGGCCAGCGAGAGCCGCTCGTCGGTGTGCGCGATGCCGTGCGCCACGTGCACGACGCGCGTCCCTTGCCGCCGAATCACCCCCCAGCCGAAGTGGCGCGTGCCCGGATCCAGCCCGAGCACGGTCGTCATGGCTTCGACGTGGCGTTTTCGATGTTGGCGAGCTCCTCGTCGGAGATGTCGAAGTCGGCGTAGACGTTTTGCACGTCGTCGTGGTCGTCGAGCGCCTCGACCAGATTGAGCGCAACCTGCGCGTCGCGCCCGACCAGCGGCTTCTTGTTCTTGGGGAGATATGCGATCGAGCTCGATTTGCTCTTGATGCCGGCCTTTTCGAGCGCCTCGAGGACGACGTTGAGGGCGTCGGCCGGCGTCGTCAGCTGCCAGTCTTCGCCGATGTCCTGGTAGTCGTCGGCGCCGCCCCCGACGCCGACGTCCATGAGCGCGTCTTCGGACGTCTCTTTGCCCACCACGATGAGGCCCTTGCGGTCGAACGCCCAGCCGGCCGTGCCGCCGCCGCCGAGGAGGCCGTTGTTCTTCTCGAAGATCTTCCGGATCTCGGCGACCGTGCGGTTGCGGTTGTCGGTCATCGCCTCGACGAAGAAGAGCGTGCCCGCCGGGCCGCTGCCCTCGTAGTTGATCTCTTCGTAGGCGGCGCCCTCGATCTCACCCGTGCCGCGCTTGACCGCGCGCGCGATGGTGTCGTTGGGCATCGACTGGCCCTTGGCGTCGGTGATCGCCTTGCGCAGGCGCGGGTTACCGCCCGGGTCGCCCCCGCCCATGCGGGCGGCGACGGTAAGCTCCTTGATGAGCTTCGTGAAGAGCTTGCCCCGCTTGGCGTCGAGGGCGCCCTTCTTGTGCTTGATCGTCGCCCACTTGGAATGGCCGCTCATCGTCTCAGGCAGGCCACGGTAGTGAAAAGCCGGCGGGCCTTCAAGCTTCGCCCGCGAGCAGGCGCGTGGACGGGCGCGAGCGCGGGCGCGGACGCGAGCGCGGGCGCAGGCGCGTCAGGGCAGCGAGATCCGCGCGCTCGAGAGGAAGCCGTCATCGGCGGCGTGGGCGGCCTTCACGAAGGCCTCGTAGTCGCCGGCGGCGATGGTGCCCGTGGCCACGTCGAGCGCGAAGTCATCCTCGATCGTGGCAGGCGTCACCACCATCTTGCGTGTCGCGCCGAGCAGTCCCTGACGCACGTCGACAGGGCCCGGCAGCCGGGCCAGGGTGGCAGCGGGCGGCAGCGCGACGCGCCGGTGCACGTGGTACTGCATGGCGTTGGCGACGGCGAGCGCGCTCTCGCGCCCGCCCCGCGCCGCGAACGACGCCGCCAGGCTCGAGATGCGCGCATGCGGCCACGAGAAGTGCAGCGTGTCGAGCCCGGGGAGCAGCCAGGTCTTGGCCCCTTCGGCCTGCGCGTACCCGCTCACGTCCACGTCCGCCCGCAAGCTCACTTGCCAGCTGCCCTCGGACGACGCGAGCTGCACGTCGTCGACGTTGGCCCACGGTAGCCACGCCAGCACCTCTTCGCGCAGCGCGCGCTGGCGCTCGGCCCCCACGATGCGGACCAGCGCCTCGGCGAGCTGCTGCGCGTCGCGCCCTCGCAGTACCACCGCGAAGGTGCCGTGCGCGTCGCCGCGCGCGTCGAGGGTGAGGCGAATGTCGACCTCGTCCCGCTCCTCGTCGCTCGACCCCAACGAAGGCAGTGGCGCGATGGCGCCGTCGGCGTGGAGCGCGAGCCGCCCCCGCAGCTCGGGCGAGACGCGGCCCGCGGGAAGGGGAGGCCCCTCGATGTCCGCATCGATCCACACGTCGCCCGCGGGCTTGTCGGCCTCCGCGGCCAAGTGCGCGACCACCAGGGGGTGCACGAACCGCCCGTAGTGCGGTGGGAACGCCGGGTCGGCGCTGTACGGATCGTTCTCGGCGATGACCGCCTCGCTCGGGATGCCCAGCTCGCGCAGACTCCGCAGGACGAGCCACGACCGGCTGCCGTCGTGTGAGGTGAGAAACGTGCGCGCCGTCTGCGATTGCACCGGGGCGATGCCGCCGCCGTAGTCGCTCAGCGTCCCGGGATCCGACTCGCGTAGGGCCTTGCCCGCGGCGATCACGATGGCGTCCACCTTCTCGCGCGCCGTCCTGGCCGCGTGCGCCACGTCCTCGGCCCAGGCGGCGACCTCGGGGTCGTGCTCGTCGAGCGCGGCCAGCGTCTCGCGCATCGCCCGTGCGAGCGATGTCCACTGCGCCGTCGAGAAGCTCACCCCGACGCTTCGGTCCATGCGCGGCACACCGTCTTCGACGCGCCGCGCCGCGTGCTCGCGGACATGCCAGGTGAGGACGCGCGTGTCGCCCTCCTGCCGCTCGGCCACGGGCCCGAGCAGGGCGTGCGACCACAGCGCGCCCTTGAGCCCGCGCGGGAGACGAAGCTCGATCGCGACGTCGTGGACGGCGGTGCGCTCGGGCATCACGTCGGGCGTGTCGATGCCGATGTCGCCGGTGTCCGAGGGGAGGGCGAAGCCTTCGTAGATGGCCTCGATGGCGTCGCCCTGCTCCAGCTGCGAGAGGTCGGCGTGGTCCTGCGACGCGTGCGGTGCGCGGTCCGGCTCGAGGATCCGCCCATCCTTCTTGAGAATGCGGCGCCGGAGGGCGTGGGCGGCGCCGCGGCCCCAGACCGCGGGCATCGGCGCCTGCGCGTTCTCTTCGACGTCGGTGGTCCCGCTGACGCGGCGCACGTCGAAGAGCAGCCAGTGCACCAGGCCGTCGGCCGAGACGTCGTACCGCTCGGTGTGGGCCAGGACAGCCGTCGCGGAGCTCGCGAGGATGGGCGTCGCGCGATCCTGCGCTGCGAGGCGCTCGGCGGTGTCGTCCAGGTCGCCCACCGGGTCGTCGCCGATGGCGCGCAGCAGGGGGGCGAGGGCCGCCGGCGCGTCGCGCGCGGTGGGCGCCATCCGCAGGAGCGTCGACCTGGGATCCGCCGCGCCGCCGATCACCGCCCGCGCGGCGAGCGATTGCTCGGCGGGCGCCATCGCGGCGAACGCCTTCTCGGCGGCGGCCATGTCGCCTGCCACGATCGCGTCGCGCAGCGCGACGGAGAGGAGCCGCTGGGGCGCCCCGACGACCGCTCGCAACCGCGCGATCTCGGCCGCCTGCCGGGCCTTGTCGCCCGCGGCCCGGGCGGCGTCGTAGCAGGTGAGCGTGTCGTGCGCGGTCGGCTTCGCCGGGTCGCACGCCTGGGCCACGCGCTCGACGCCGACGACCTGTCGCGCGGCGTCTTCGGCGTCGGCGAGCAACGCGGTGCCGGCGAGCGCGGCCCGCGAGCGGCCGAGCGCCGTGGCAGCGCGGTCGTCGAGGTGCTCGCGCCCGCTGACCAGCGCTTCGAACGCGTCGAGGATCGGGGCCGCAGAGGGCGCCTTCGCCCGCAGCGCCTGCAGGTCGCGCAGTGTCTCGATGCCCCCCTCTTGCCGCCCGCGCCGGATCCCGGCGAGCACCGCGTGCGCGATGATGGCCTCCCAGCTGCCCGGCCACACTTCGACCACGCGCTCGTACGCGCTGCGTTCGCGCTCGGCCCGGGTGGCGGCCGACAGGTCCTTCGCCGATTCGATCGCGCGTGCGTATACGAGGGCCAGCTCGGGCGGCGCCGTGCTCTTCGACGCGACGCTCCAGAGCAGGCGCTCGGCTTCGGGGGGCGCGCCGGACGCGATCGCCGCGGCCGACGCGAGGAGCATCTCCTCGTCCCCGCGGGGCGAAGCTACGACGGCGCTCGCGGCCGATCCGCGCCCGCCGGCTTGCGAGCCTACGGCGGGCGCGCTCGCGCGGAGAGGCGCTCCGTCGTCGGAGAACGCATCGATCTCGACGACGTCGTCGTCTTTGGCGAGGCCGACCCGGGCCACGAGGCGCACCTTGCCGGCGGTGACCGCGACGAGGGCGAAGCGCGCGGCGTCGCCGCTTCCGAGCTCGAAGGGCCGCCGCAGAGCGAGCAAGCCTCCGACCCGCAGCGACGCCGCCCCATGAGCGCGGAGGACGACGCCGATCGTCTGTGCGCGGGGAACGTCGAGATCCACGACCACGTCGCGGACTCCCGGGCGCCAGCTCTCCTGCGACAGACTCAGGTTGCAGCCCTCGCCGTGGACGGCAATGGGATGCACGGTGGTGCCGAACGTGTCGCCCGATGGATACGACGCGCGCACCGGCGCGTCGGCCTCGGCAAAGGGCCCCGGCTCGTCGGGCCCCGTGACCGAGGCCCACGTCGTCGGCCCCAGGATGAGCGCGTCGCGGACGCACCCGCCGGCGGCGCGGTCGACCTCGGCTTCGGCCGTGTCGCCGCGCCGCTCGGCCATCGCGCCGAGCGCGCCGGCGACGAGCCCCCTGGCGAAGGGTCCGCGCGCGTCTTGCTGCGCCGCCTTGAGCGCCTGGACGATATCGTGCGACGACGCGGTGCGGTTCGTGAGCGCGACATCGGCTGACGCGTCGCCGAGCGACGGCATCGTCCCGGTGGCCAGCGCCGCCAGCGAGGCTTCGAGCGCGTCGACCTGCCAGGGGTCCTTGTCGGCGCCCGCTGCCGACCGCACCACTCCGACGTGCGCCCGGATGGCCTCTGCGGAGTCGCCCACGGCATCGGTTCGAAACGCGACGGCGAAGGCGTGCGCCAGCGCGACGCGCGGTCCTTCGGGTGTGGCTGCCGGCGGGCCGCCGCACGCGATCACGGCGAGGGCAAGCCCGGTGAGCACGTTTCGCACGCTGCCCGCGGTCATCGCGCCACCTTCGCGGCGTCGCTCGGGACGAGACGCAAACCCTTGTGCATCAACGCGTCGACGCGCTGCACCCATGCGCGCCACGCGGGGTACTCGTCGACGCCGATCCGGTTGCGGTCGAACACCACCACGCGCCTTACGACGACGGCGCGCGGATCGCGCGGGTCCTTGGCGATGTCGAGGTGGGCGCGCCCGAACGCGCCGCCGTTCTCATCGCCGCCCGGCGCGAGCGCCTCGAACGCGTACCCCGGCGGTGCCACGACCCGGATCGTGCGCGACTCGTTGCGCGGCGCGACGTTGGGCGGCAGCCATACGGGCAGCGTGCGCTTGACCAGCGGCGCGAGCTGCGAGGCCAGCGTCTGCGACGGGGACAGCGGCACGACGAGCTCGCCCCCTTCGTGCCGCGCCAGGCCGCCGGATTTGGCGCGCCAGCGCACGGTCGCCGCGCCGTGGGGGAGGTCGCCCCGGAAGTCGACGTTCTTGTCGACTTCGACCGTGGGAAACCAGGGCCCGACGAGGTGGTCTTCGACCCACTGCGCGCGGGCGCCCGGCTCCGTCAGGTAGGTGCGCAGCCAGAAGGCGTCGTCGCCCGACGCGTGCTCGTCGCCGTCGATGTCGGCGCCGCCATCGGCCTGCAGGCGCAGCGTCCACGTCGCGTCGACGCCGTGTTCTTCCGGAGAGCTCGACGGAAGCTCGACGATCTCGGCGGGCCCAGCGTCGAGGCGGAGCGCGACCGCTCGCGCGTCCATCGAGGGCAGCGGCCCGAGGCGCGATTGCGGGCTCGTCGCGTCGAGGTACGTGCCGCCGCCCGGTCCCGGCAAGAACGCGATGCCGTGGTCGAACATCGGGATCGCCGCGCCGTGGGCGCGCAGGATCGACGGCTGTCCCGTCAGCCGCGTCTGCACCATCACCTCCTGGGCCTCGATCCCGACGGCCTTGAGGAGCGTGATGAGCAGGAGCGCCTTGTCGTCGCAGTCGCCCTCGCGGCGCGCGAGCAGCTGCTGCGGGCGGTTGGGCAGCCACCACTCGCCGCTCACGTAGTTCACGTAGCGGATGTCGTCGGCGACGAAGTCGAAGAGCGCGGTGAGCTTGCCGTCGCGCGTGCCGCGCCCGGCGGTCAGCTTGGCCGCCAGCGCGCGCACCTGGGCGTCTGGCTCGGTGAAGCCGCGCACCGCCTCGGCGTACCACGCGCGAAACGAGCTCCAGTCCTTGAACGTCGAGAGCACGACGGTGGGCAGGTACTCGCTGGCCGGCGGGGCGAGCGGCTCGTCCGGAGCGTTGACGGGCTTGTCCCAGATCAGCCGCTCGATGTGCCGGCCGCCTTCGTCGTGCTCGTCGTGCGTGTCGGCGCGGCCATTGACGACGTCGGCGTAGATGGGGTGCTCGTGCGGCGACTCGATGTCGACCTCGTTGTAGACGACCGGGTGCGTCGACTGACCGCCGGCGTAGTCGAGACGATAAAACGGCGGGTCCGCGCGCCCGCCGACGGGGCCCGCCGTCCACGATCGAAAAGCCACTTCGACCACGTCGCCCGGACCGAGCTCCGGCCATCGCAGTCGCGGCTTGGCGTCGTCGTTCGACTCTTCGACCGGGAACGCCGTCGAGCCGTCGGCCCGGTGCACGCGCGCGCGGACGATCTCGGTCAGGTCGCCCTCGGCCGGGACGTCTTCGTACAAGTCGTCCTCCGTGCGGGGCGGGATCACGATCTCGCGCGCATAGTGCACGAGCTCCGAGACGCGCCGGTCCGAGTGCATCACGACGGCCCGGACCCAGTGAAGCTCGCGGTCCCCCACGTCAGGCGCGTCGCCCTGCGGGGGAACGGGGCGCCGACGCGCGAGGATCACCTGCGAGGCCACGAGGTACTTCTCGTCGTCGGGCGGCTCGGTGCCCGCGGGCGTCCGGGCGCGCAGCGCCAGCTCGGCGCGGTAGCGCACCTCGGCCGGGTCGAGCTCGCGCGCCCGGTGCAGGGCGGCGGTCACGGCCTCGTCGCGCGTCGCATCGGCGGGGCCCGCGCTGATCTCCTGCGCCAGGCCTGCCCACACGAGGGGCTTGTTCGGCGCCCAGCGCGCCAGCGTCTCGTACACGCCCAGCGCCTGCGCGTGCGCGCCGCTCCGGACGAGGCTCTGCGCCACGGCGATCGCGTCGTCGGCCCCGTCGACGCCGCCCGCGAGCGCCCTTTGCGCCGCCGCGATGACCGCGTCGCGGCCACGCGTCTCTTGCGCCGCGACCCGCGCGGAGCCCACCTGGCCCCGGGCGGCAAGGCGTTCGCGCGCGTCGGCGGCGAGCGCAGGATCGTAGGGGGCCGCGACGTCGGCGAGGGCCTCGAGCGCCGCGTCCGGTGCATCGGCCGAGGTGTGAGCTAGCGTGGAGAGCCGGTGCATCGCGGCGAGGTGCAGCGCGTCCGTCCCGAGGGCGATCGAGACCTGCGCGCCGAGCAGCGCGGCTTCGGCGTCGGACGCTGCGTCGATCTTGGCGCCGCGCAGCGCGGCGAACGCCCAGTCCGCGAGCCCCGACTCGACGTGCCGCTCGACGAGCCGGCGATCGACGAACGCGCGCGTCCTGGCGTCGCCGTTCGACGCCGCCCGCGCGCGGTTCAGCCATGCGCTTCGGTTGGCGCCGCTCGGCGCGAGCCACGCGGCCAGGGCATCGCCCTCGGTGGCCGCGTCGGCGATCGCCGAGAGCAGGCCGGGTGCGCGCGGGCTGCGCAGATCGTCCGCGCCGCCGAGCGTGCGCAGGATCGCGACGTCGATCTTTCCATCGCTCCCCCCTCCAGTGCTCGCGAGGGCCCGCGCGAGGGCGGTCCTCGTGCGCTCGACCGCGACCTTCTTGGCGTGCGCGATGCCCTTGGGCAGGCCGCTGATGTCCGGGCTCGCCGAAACGCCCGCGGGCCATCCTCCGGAAGCGTCGGTGACGCGAACGCGCACGCGGCCGTCGTCGTCGAGGGCGCCCGTGCACACCTTGGCCGCGAGCAGGTGCGCGCCCGTCTTCGCTTCGACGCGGGCCGCGATCCGGTCGAAGCGCAGGTTCTCGTGGTCCGCGTCGTCGCGCCCCACCTCGATGCCGTCGAACATCAGCCGGGCCTGCCCGGTCGCGGCCAGGCGGACATCGATCTTCTGGTCGGCCGTGACCGAGAGCTTGGTCGCGAGCCAGGAGCAGCTCTCCTTGCGGGGCGCGATGAAGACGTCGAGCGGCGCGCCCTCGGCGGTGGCGAACGGTCGGGGGACGGCGCGCCAGCGGACCTCGACCGTGCCCCACGAATACGAAGCCCCCACGTCGCCGAAGTCGCCGGCCTCTGGGCCGTCGTGCGCATCGAGCCCCCCGCCCGTGTCGCGGAACGGGCCGAGGATCGCGAGCGCGTCGACGACCCCGAGCTTGGCGTCGGCGCGGGCCCCGTCGTCGGTGCCCTCGTCGGACGCCACCATGCGCGCAAGCAGCGCCGCTTGGTCGCGGACGTCGGCCGCGACGTGCCCTTCTCGCGCCACGCGCTCGAAGGCCGCCTTGGCGCGACCGTCGGTCGCGCGACCGGAGAGCGTCGCGACGACGGCGAGGGCGCCCATCGCGTCGGGCACCGTAGCCGCGGGTGCCAGGGCGCGCGCCGTCGCGTCGTCGACCATGGCGTCCGGAGTCTCGTCGGTCCAGCGAACGGAGGAAAGAGCGGGCACCTGGACCGCGGAGCGCGCGTCTCGGGGCATGGCCAACGCGAGGACGACAGCCACGGCCGACACGCCGAACGAGGCGAGCGAGAGATGACGAGCCAAGGTCTCATCGACCATACTCGATGGATGTCGGATGCCATAGCGCTCGGCGGGCCCCTGACCCTCGAGGACCTTGAGACGGTGGCCCGCCGCGGCCGCACGGTCGTGCTACCGCCCGATGCGCGCGAACGCGTGGCCGCGTCGCGCAGCGCGATCGAAGCGATTGCCGCGGGGCGCGACGACGCGCCGCTCGTCTACGGCGTCAACACGGGGTTCGGCGCGCTCAGCGAGCAGCGCATCGCCGCGGCGGACGTGCGGCAGCTGCAGAAGAACCTCGTCCGGTCGCACTCGACGGGCGTCGGGCCTGACCTCGGCGCGGCCGAGGTGCGCGGGATCATGCTGCTGCGGGCGCAGGTGCTCGCCATCGGAGTGAGCGGCGTGCGGGTCGCGCTCGTCGATGCGCTCGTCGCCATGCTCAACGCCGGCGTGCATCCGCGCATTCCCGCGCAGGGGTCCGTGGGCGCGTCGGGCGACCTCGCTCCGCTAGCGCACCTGGCCCTCGCGATGATCGGCGAGGGCGAGGCCCAGGTGGGCGAGGGGCCATTCATGCCGTCGGCCGACGCGCTGGCCAGGAAGGGCCTCGCGCCCATCGTGCTCGAAGCCAAAGAGGGTCTCGCGCTCATCAATGGCACCCAGCTCATGGCGTCGCTGGGTACGCTGGCGCTGCTCGACGCGGAGCGGCTGTGCGTCGCGGCCGACGTCGCCGGCGCGATGAGCCTCGAGGCCCTCAAGGGATCCGCGCGCCCGTTCGACGCGCGCCTGCACGCGGCCCGCCCGCACCCGGGGCAGGTCCTCGTCGCGGCCAACCTGCGGGCTCTCCTGACCGAGAGCGAGATCATGGAGAGCCACCGCCACTGCGGCCGCGTGCAGGACGCCTACAGCCTGCGGTGCATGCCGCAGGTGCACGGCGCGACACGCGACGCGCTCGCGTGGGTGCGCACCGTCCTCGAGCGCGAGGTCAACGCCGTGACCGACAACCCCAGCGTCTTTCTCGACGGCGCGGGCGGCGCCGACATCGTCAGCGGCGGCAACTTTCACGGCCAGCCGCTCGCCATTGCCCTCGACCTCGCCGCGATCGCGCTCGCCGAGATCGCGAACATCAGCGAGCGGCGCGTCGAGCAGCTCGTGAACCCCGCGCTCTCCACCGGGCTCACGCCGTTCCTCGCGCCCGCCGGCGGCCTGCACTCGGGCTTCATGGTCGCGCAGGTCGCCAGCGCGTCGCTCGTCAGCGAAAACAAGGTGCTCTGCCACCCGGCGAGCGTCGACTCGATCCCCTCGAGCGCCGGGCGCGAAGACCACGTGAGTATGGGCAGTGTCTCGGCGCGCAAGCTGCAGCAGGTGGTCACCAACGTGCGCCACGCGCTCGCCATCGAGATCCTGACGGCCGCCGCGGGGCTCGATCAGCGGGCGCCTCTGGTCCCCGCGCGCGGGGTCGCCGCGGCCCACGCGGCGGTGCGAGCCCGGGTCGCGCCGCTCACCGAGGACCGGCCGCTGTACAAGGACATCGCGAACGTGGCCGAGATGCTGATCACGGGCGCTCTGGTGGACGCGGCAGAGGCGCGCGTCGGCAAGATCGGGTAGTTTGGTCGCGTGAGCTCGTGGGGGAGTTCTGCACGTCGGTCGGTCGCGGTCGAGACGATGACTCTCGTCGCCTTGGCGGCGTGCGGGGGAAGCTCCGGCACGGGGAAGTGCGGCAGCGCGCCGTCGCCCGCTATCGAGTCGACGACGCCCGTCGCACAGCTCACGCCGATGCAAGGGGGCGAGCTGTGTGATTGGTCGGCGTGCATTCTAGGGGGCTACGGCGCGCACTACGCATGCGGTGGCGACACCACCGTTTACGCCGAGCCTGACCAAGCAACCTGCGTGAGCTCGATGGCGAACGCGACCTGCACCGCGACCATCGCGGATTTCACCGGCTGCCTCGATGCCATTGCCGGAGACCCTTGCGCGCTTCTCACGTCGAGCGCATGCACTGTGATCCTCCAATGCGCGACCCCCAACTGAGGCGCGCCTTCCCGCGGGTCGGCAAGCGGTTCCTCGTGGCCCCTCCGGGGGTCGAACCCGGACGCCCTTTCGGGCCGCGGATTTTAAATCCGCTGCGTATGCCATTCCGCCAAGGGGCCTAGCGCCAGCGCACTCCAGATATATCCTGCCAGCCGAAAGGGAAGGGCCGCCGTGACCGACACGATGGGAGGGGCGACGGTGGCGCTGCTCGAGGCGCGCATGGAGAGCGAGCTGGCGTCGCTCGTGCGGCGCCACGGGGGCGAGCCGCTGTGCGTCCCGGCGCTGCGCGAGGTCGAGCGGGATTGCTCGGCGGAGGCGGCGCTCGCGATCGACGCGGCCGGCAAAGAGGGAGCGGTCGTCGTGCTGGCCACGGGGGTGGGCCTCGCCCGGTGGCTGGCGGTCGCCAAGGCGCTCGGGCGCGACGCCGAGCTGCGCGCGGGCCTGTCGCGCGCCACGGTCGTGTGCCGCGGGCCCAAGCCGGTCGCCGTATTGAAGCGCGAAGGCCTCGCCGCCACCGTGCGCGCCGAACCGCCGCACACGACGATCGAGCTGCTGCGGGCGCTCGAGAGCATCGACGTGAACAGCCGCGAAGTGGCCATGGTGCACGACGGGGGCGCAATCTCCACGGTGCCGTCGGCGCTCCGCGCTCGCGGGGCGACCGTGCGCGAGGTGCGCCCCTACGAGTGGGCGCTGCCGGAAGACGTCGCCCCGCTGCAGGAGCTGGTCAGGTCGATCGTTGCCGGCGGCATTCGCGCCGTGGTCGTAACGACGCAGGTGCAGGCCAAGCATCTCTTCGACGTCGCCGACTCCCTCGGCCTACGTGAACGGTTGGTCGCAGCGCTCCGCGATCGCGTCGTCGTCGCCGCGGTGGGCCCCACGTGCGCGCGCACGCTGGCGGAGCTGGGCGTGCCGCCGCACGTGATGCCCGAGAACGCGAAGATGGGGCCTCTCGTCGCCGCGCTGGCCAAGCACCTTTCATCGGCATGAGGGGCGTACTCGCCCTCGTCATCGTGCTCCTGCTCGACAGTCCGTGCTCGTCCTCGTCCTCGCGCCCGTGCACGTACCTCGAACACCGTGCTCCTTCTCGAGGCAACGCGCTGCGCTGCGCCCAACCGCCCAGCTCAGTGAAATAGAAGGCCCAAGTTGATCGAGATCGGCACCATGTACTGCGTCGCCCCCCCTCCCTGGCCGCTGGAGTCCGACGCCTGCGTGAGCGTGAACATCGGTACATCGGCCCTCAGCGACACGAGCGCGCCCGTCTTGCTCGAACGCAGGAACGCGACGCCGATTTCTCCATAACCAGCGAGGCCCGAGCCCGTGTACTGCGGCGCGTTGGTCTGGTTGGCCTGGAAGTACGCGAGCGAGGCGCCCGCGCCGAGGGCTTCATGCCCTCCCCCGCAGCAAGGCCCGTGCCCTGGCCTCTGGCCCCTATTTCACCGCGCGCGCCAGGTACGTCGTGACCATCGCTGCGCCGCTGTCGTGGAGCGCGATGCACAAGCCCGCGGACTCCAGCGCCTCGTCGAGCGGCCGCTTCACTCCCTCGAGCCCCTGGACCGCGCCGGTGAAAAACGTACGCGCGTCGTCGCGTTCGGAGGCGGTGCACGCCCCGCCGGCGACGTCGACGAGCATCCCCCGGCCGTGGGGGCCGGGCATCCTCGCGCCGAGCTTGTCCCAGTTCTCCTTCTCCCACGCGAAGAGGACGGAGCGAACCTCGCGGTGGCCGGCCGCGCCGAACACGTAGCGGAGCTCGGACAGCTTGAGCTCGTCGCCGAGCGTGACGTCGAGCGCCGCGCGCAGCACCGCGGGATCGTCGAAGCCCCCCATCGCGCGGATCGCGAGGACGCGCGCCTCCGGGGTCGGCGCCGTCCGCGCCGCCGCGCGCAGCTCGTCGAGTCGACTGGCTCCGGCGCGGATCGACGCGAGAGGCACCGCGACCGCCGCGGTGTCCGGCGCCACGCTCGCCGGGTCTTTGATCCACGCGGCGGCGTACTTCTCGGCCTCCGCGAGCGTGTCCGGGTCCCGGGCGATCGCGCCCATCGCCCAGAGCACGTTCCGCCGCTCGAGCGCGCGATCGTCGTCCTGCTCTTCGCGACCGTTCGGGGGCCACCAGCCGAGCGTGCGCGCGTGACCGGCGAGTCGCGCCGTGACGTACTTGCGGAACGCCGGGCGAGCCTCGTCGGACACGAGCGCGTGGTCGACACCCGCCAGCACGTCGATGATCTGCGCGACCACGAACCGGTTCGCCTCGCCGTCGAGCGACGGCAACACATTGAGCATCACGTCGGGGACGATCGCCCCCGCCCGCACGCCCGCCCACGCGTTGGCCACGAGGCCGAGGCGCTCGGCCGGGCTGAGGGACGAGCCGGCGGCGCCGAGCGCGGTGAGCTTGGCCCGGTCGACGACGAAACGGTAGTAGCCCGCGAGCTCGGCGTTCGGATAGACCCAGGTGGGGCAGCGCGGGCCGAGCGAACGCTTGGCGACTTCGGGCCCGACGGTGAAGCACTGCTTGCCCTTCTCCAGGTTGCTGGTCACGCAGACGGGCAGCGTCCACGCGTGCGCGCGGGCCGGCTCCGGCTCGCCGAGCGGCCTCCAGTCCGAGGTCCGCAGCTCGAGGTTCGGACCCTTGGTCTCGCACGTGACGGTCGTCGTCACGAGCGGCACCCCGGGTTGATCGAGGAAGCTCTTCGCCAGCTCGTCGACATGCTGCGCCGATACGTAGTCGAGGGCGTGAAACAGGTCCTCGGCTGTGGCGCTGCCCCACGCGTGCTGGGTGAGGTACTGCTGCACGCCGCGCTGGAATGTGGTCTCGCCGAGCCAGCCTTCGAGCATGCGGAGCACCGCGGCGCCCTTGTCGTACGTGATGCCGTCGAAGGCCTCCATGGCGTCGCTCGTCGACCGGACGGGCTCGCGCACGGCCCGGGCGCTCGCCATGGCGTCGGTGTCCATCACGCCTTCGACGCCCGCGATTTGCTCGAGCCGCGCGCCGAAGCTCGGCTTCCACGCGTCGACGATCTTGGCCTCGGCCCAGGTGGCAAAGCCTTCGTTCAGCCAGATGTCGTTCCACCACGCCATCGTCACCAGGTCGCCGAACCACTGGTGCGCGAACTCGTGGGCGATCACCTCGGCCTGCGCGCGCCGGATCGACGTCGTCGCGTGCTTCGGGTCGACGAGCAGCAGCACGTCGCGGAAGGTGACCAGGCCCGGGTTCTCCATCGCGCCGGCGGCGAAGTCGGGGACGGCGACGAGGTCGAGCTTTTCGTACGGGTAGCCCATGCCGAAGTACGCGCCGAGGCGCGCCACGAGCTCCGCGGCGACGTCGAGGGCGAGCTCGGCCAGGTTCGCGCGGCCCTTCGTCGTCACGATGCGGATCGGGAACGGCGCCTTCTGCCCCTCGGCGATGTCGAACGGCCCCACCGCGAACGCAACGAGGTAGCTCGGCAGGGGATGCGACGTCGCGAACGAGTGCACCACCTGGCCGTCGGGCGCCGTCGCGTGGGCCGCCTCGGGCGCGTTCGACAGCGCGATGACCGACGGGGGCGCCGCGATGGTCACGTCGTACGGCGTCTTGAAGCCAGGCTCGTCGAAGCACGGGAACGCGCGGCGCGCGTCGGTCGACTCGAACTGCGTGTACGCGTAGTACGCGTCGCCCTCCTTCACGCGGTACAGGCCCGCGAGGTCGTCGGCGAACGGCGCGTCGTAGATGAAGCCGATCTGCGCCTTGCCGGCGGGGAGCGGCGGGTCGAGGTGGACCACGAGCTCCTCGGGCACCACGCCGCCGCTCGGGACGCGCATCGACGTCGTCGCCGTGTAGGTGTTGGCGCCGGCCCGTGCCCACGCACGCGCGACTGTCATGTCGCGCGCGTGCAAGACGACGTAGGTGGTGGTCTGGGGAACGTCGATGTCGATCGTCGTCGTCCCCGAGAAGCGGGGCTGCGACGGGTCGATGCGCAGGTCGACGTGGTAGCGCTCGGGCGTCGCCATGCCGGGGAGGCGGCCGTCGTCGCGTGGAGCGGGCGGCGGGGCGACTACGGGCGGCGGCGGCGCCGGCGGGGGAGGAGGATGCGAACCCCCGCACGCTGCGCTGACGACGAGCCCTCCGACCGCGGCGATGAAGACGGCCGTCCCCCGCGTCAAGACGCCTTCCCGAGGGAAATCACCTCGATGTGCAGCTCGAGGACGAGCTTGAGCAGCGCGGCCCGCTGGTCCTCCGTAGGGGGCAGCGTCTTCCAGCTCTGCACGGCCCGCTCGTAAGACTGCGCCCGGGACCGCAGCTCGCGCACCTGCGGGCTGCCTACCGCGTCGCGCAGGCGCTCGATCGCATCGGCGAGCGATTGCTCGACGATGGCGAAGCGCGTGGAGAGGACCCTGGGCGAGCTCGATGGCATCGACGCCCAACAAGGTACCACCTCCGCGGCGAGCGGCACTTTGTGCTCTGATGCGACCCATGGACCTCTGGCGACTGTCCGCCAGCTCGATTTCGACGGCGCTCGGGCGGGGCGACGCGAGCGCCCGCGATGTCGCGCTATCGCACCTTCAGCGCATCGAGCAGATCGACAGCCGCGTCCACGCCTTCACCGAGGTGCTGCGGGAGCAAGCTCTGGCGGACGCGGACGCGTCGGACGTGCGCAGGCGCCAGGGCGAGACGCGAGGGCCGCTCGACGGCGTCCCGGTCACGATCAAGGAGTGTTTCGACATCGCGGGTCACGACACGACGCTCGGCCTGCCGTCGTGGCGCGGTCGCACTGCGCGGCACGATGCAGCGATGGTCCAAGCGCTGCGCGAAGCGGGCGCCGTGGTCCTCGGCCGCACCAACCTGTCGCAGACGATGCTCTTCGTCGAGGCTCGCAATCCGCTCTTTGGCCAGACGGTCAATCCCTGGTCGTCGGCGCACTCGCCCGGCGGGTCGTCGGGGGGCGAGGGGGCGGCCATCGCGGCGGGCATGTCGCCGCTCGGCGTCGGGACCGACATCGGCGGCAGCATCCGTGTGCCGGCGGCGTTCTGCGGCATCTGCGGCATCAAACCAACGCTCGACCGGCTGCCCATGCGGGGCTACCACGCGGTGCTCAGCGGCCAGGAAGCGGTGCGGGGGATGTGCGGCCCGCTCGCTCGCACCGTCGGTGACCTGGAGCTCTTCTTCCGGGCCCTCGACCCGCACCGGATGTCGGAGCTCGACGCGCGCGTGCCCCCGCTGCCGTGGGAAGATCCGGGCGGCGTCGCCATCCGCGGGATGCGCGCGGGCCTCTACGTCCACGACGGAGTCCTCCGGGCGTCGCGCGCCATCGGCCGCGCCACCGAACGCGCGGCCGAAGCCCTGCGGTCGCACGGGGCCACGGTCGTGCACTTCGAGCCGCCCGACGCGAGCGGCGTGCTGAGCGCGTACCTCGGGGCGCTCAGCGCCGACGGCGGGCGTGCGCTCCTCGACGCGCTCGAAGGCGGCGAGGTGGACCCGGTGCTCGAGCCGGTGCGCCGCCTCGCGCCCGTACCGAACGGCGTTCGCCGGATCGCCGCGCAAGTCGCGGGCGCGCTCGGGCAACCGGGCCTCGCCCTGATGCTCGGGTCGATGGGGGCCAAGACGGCGGCGCAGCTGTGGGAGATCACCGCGCGCCTGCGCGCCCACCGTGGGGCGCTGCTCGCCGCGATGGACGCCGAGCAGCTCGACGTCCTGCTCTGCCCCGCCTTCGCCACCCCGGCCCTGCCGCACGGGGCCAGCAAGAACTTCACGATCGGCTCGAGCTTCTCGATCCTATTCAACGCGGCGCAGCTGCCGGCGGGGGTCGTGCCCGTCACGCGCGTGGGCCCGAACGAGACGACGCGCGAAGCGGCGCGTGACTTCATGGAGAAACGAGCCGCCGAGGTCGACGCCGCGAGCGAGGGGCTGCCTGTCGGCGTGCAGGTGGTCGCGCGCCCCTGGCGCGACCACGTGGTGCTCGCCGCCATGCGCGCGATCGAAGCGTCGGTCATGACCGACCAGGGATTCCCCGCCACGCCCGTCGAGCCGGCGTAGCCGCTGGGGTATGCTGGGAGAGTGACCGAAGCCGGCGCGCTGGTCTGTCCTTCGTGCGGCGCGGGGGTGGTCGAGGGAGCGCGTCGCTGCGCGCACTGCGAGGTGCCCGTCGCCACCGTGCGCTGCGCGGCCTGCTTCCAGATGAACGCGCGCGACGCGGCGCACTGCTCCGGCTGCGGCCGCGACCTCGGCCTCGAACCCATCCCCCGCGACGGTCCGCTCACGTGCCCCGACGGCCACGGCGTCATGGCGGTCCTCGACTGCGGCCCCGGCGTGCTCCACGACTGCGCGCGCTGCGGCGGCCAGTTCGTCGAGGTGGCCGCCCTGCGCGAGCTACTCGAAAAGCACGACCGCGTCGAGCTGCTCCCGTTTTCGCGTGCGAACGTGCGGGCCGAGATGCGCGTCCACTACGTGGCTTGCCCCGTGTGCAAGGCGCTGATGAACCGGCGCAACTTCGGCGCCACGAGCGGCGTCATCGTCGACGTGTGCGCCAAGCACGGCACCTGGTTCGACGCCGGCGAGCTCCCGCGCGTCCTGTCTTTCGTCGAACACGGCGGCCTCGCTCGCGCGCGCCATCGCGAAGCTGCCGAACACGCCATGGCATTGAAAGCCCGAGTCGCCGCGACCGCCCAGATGACAGCCCACGCCGCAGGGGGAGGGGACGGCCCGGGCTCCTTCGTGTCGGATCTGCTCGCGGCGCTCTTCCGCGACTAGCACCGCCGCGGAGGGGAGATGGACCACCAGGACACGAGGGATACCAGGGATTGGAGACCCTATCTCTCTGACCCTCGTGTCTTTGGTGTCCTGGTGGTCTTCTCCTAATCCCCCAAATGCACTTCGTCCTCCCGCGGCGCGACGATCGCGGCGCGGAGCGATGGGTGCGAATTGAGGAGGCGCACGCAGCGGTTCCAGCGGAGGACGGGGTCGGGGGAGGCGGGGCGCATGTGCTCGGCCTTTTCGAAGAGCTCGAGGGCGTGCTCGAACGCCGTCACCGCGCTGTGCGATTCGTTCTTCTCGACGTGGGCCTTGGCGGCGCGCTCCCAGGCGACGCCCAGGTGGTACGTGCGCTCGTAGAGGTCGGGCAGGTTCTCGAACGCCTGGACGGCTTGCTCGAGCAGGCCGACGCGCCCGGTCGGAAAGCGATCCGTGATCGCCAGGCCGAGGAGCTTCCACGCCTTGGCGTGCTGCGGCTCGAGGTCGAGCACGTCGAGGCAGATGCTCTCGGCCTCTTCGGGCTGGTTCAGATCGCGGTAGTGCTCAGCCTTCGCGATGGCCGCGTCGAGGCTGGCGTGCGGTAGCTTTTTGAGTTCGAAGCCCATTGCCCACCTCGGTGGTCCGCGTTGCCGTCTTACGGTTTCTTGGACCCTTCGGAATCATGGTCCGGCCGAGGGTCGGGCGGTAGGACGTGAAGCTTGGCCTTCGGCTTTTTCTCGCCGCCCGTGAGCTTGCCTGCCACCCACCGGATGGGATCGAAGAAGTCGTCGGCGACACGCTCCTTGAGCGGAATGATGCCGTTGTCGGTGATGTGGATGCCCTCGGGGCACACTTCGGTGCAGCACTTGGTGATGTTGCAGAGGCCCACGCCGAACGTGTCCTTCACCAGGTCGCGCCGGTCGAGCGTGTCGAGCGGGTGCATGTCGAGCGTGGCCAGGTGGATGAGAAAGCGCGGACCGGCAAAGTTCTCTTTCCGGTGATCACGGATGACGTGGCACACGTCCTGGCAGAGAAAGCACTCGATGCACTTCCGGAACTCCTGGATCCGGTCGATGTCCTTTTGCTGCATTCGCCACGTTCCATCGGCGTCGCGCGGGCGCGGCTTGAGCGGCGGGATCTTCTTGGCCATCTCGAAGTTGTGCGAGACGTCGGTCACCAGGTCTTTGATGATCGGAAAGGCCCGCATCGGCGTCACCGTGATCGGCAGGCCCTCTTCGAAGTGCGACATCCGCGTCATGCACATCAGCCGCGGCTTGCCGTTCACCTCGGCGCTGCACGAACCACAGCGCCCCGCTTTGCAGTTCCAGCGCACGGCGAGCGTGGGCTCCTGCTTGGCCTGGATGTCGTGGATCGCGTCGAGCACCACCATGCCGGGGTACGTCTCGACGTCGTAGGACTGCAGCGTGGTCCCGGTCGCATCGCCCCGCTGCACTCGCAGCGTGGCCTTCTTGCTCGCCGCCGTACCGTGATTGGCGCCCTGATTCTCGTCCACGTCTCAGCCCTCCTCGAGCACGGCTTTGATGTCACCCGGGATGTCGGGCAGCGTCACCTCGGTCACGGACATGCCCGTCGGGGTGCGGCTGGCCACGATGTTCACCTTCGCGAAGTGCGCCTTGTCCATCTCCGGAAAGTCCTCGCGCGCGTGCCCGCCGCGGCTCTCTTTGCGCAGGAGCGCCGCCCGGGCCATCGCCTCGCTCACGATGAGCATGTTGCGCATGTCGAAGACCTGGTGAAACGACCCGTTGTAGTGGCGGTTGCCGTCGACCTTGGCGCCCGCGACGGCCTGGCCGATGCGGTCCAGGTGCGCGAGCCCCTGCTTGAGATCCTCTTCGCTGCGGATGATTCCGACGAAGGTCTGCATCTTGTCTTTCAGGTCCTCGTGGAGCAAAAACGGGTTCCCCCCTTCGGCTCGCGCGAAGGGTTCCAGCGCCTCGCGCTCGGCATCTGCGATCTCGCCCTCGTCGAGCGACCCGGCCGTGGCGCCCTTTGCGTACTGGGCCGCATGCTCGCCGGCGATGCGCCCGAAGACGAGCAGATCCGACAGCGAGTTGCCGCCGAGGCGGTTCGCGCCGTGCATCCCCGCCGCGCACTCGCCTGCGGCAAAGAGCCCCTCGATCCGCGACTGCTGCGTCTCGGGGTTCACGCGGATGCCGCCCATCGTGTAGTGCGCCGTCGGCCCGACCTCCATCGACTCCCGGGTGATGTCGACGTCGCCCAGCTCTTTGAACTGGTGGTACATCCCCGGCAGCTTGCGCTTGATGTCCTCGGCGCTGCGCCGCGAGTGGATGTCGAGAAAGACGCCGCCGTGCGGGCTGCCGCGCCCGGCCTTGACCTCGCTGTGGATCGCGCGCGCCACGATGTCGCGGGGCAAGAGGTCCGGCGTGCGCCGCGCCTTGGACGCGGTGCCCGACGTGCTCTCGCGCAGCCACTGGTCGGCCTCGGCCTCGGTGCTCGCCGTTTCGTTGGCGTAGAGCTCCGGGATGTAGTCGAACATGATGCGCTTGCCGTCTTTGTTGCGCAGCGTCCCGCCTTCGCCGCGCACGCCCTCGGTGATGAGGGTGCCGCGAACGCTCGGCGGCCACACCATCCCCGTCGGGTGAAACTGCATGAACTCCATGTCCATCAGCTCGGCGCCGGCCAGGTACGCGAGCGCCTGCCCGTCGCCCGTGCACTCCCACGAGTTCGAGTTGATGCGGAACGCGCGGCCGATCCCGCCCGTGGCCAGGACGACCGACTTGGCGCTGAAGACGACGAAGCGCCCGTTCTCGCGCCAGTACCCGAACGCGCCGCGGATCTTCGCGGGCTTGCCGCCCTCGGCCGGCGACACCAGCAGGCGCGTGACGGTGCACTCCATGTACACCTTCATGCCGCAGTGGATCCCGTGCTGCTGCAGCGTGCGGATCATCTCGAGGCCCGTGCGGTCGCCCACGTGGGCGAGCCGCGGGTACTTGTGACCGCCGAAGTTGCGCTGCAGGATCCGCCCGTCGGCCGTGCGGTCGAAGAGCGCGCCCCACTCTTCGAGCTCCTTCACGCGGTCGGGCGCCTGCTGGGCGTGGAGCTGCGCCATCCGCCACTGGTTCAGGTAGCGGCCGCCCTTCATCGTGTCGCGAAAGTGCACCTTCCAGTTGTCTTTCGGCTCCACGTACCCGAGCGCCGCGGCCACGCCGCCCTCGGCCATGACGGTGTGCGCCTTGCCGAGCAGCGACTTGCAGATCAGACCCACGCTCAGGCCCCCGGCGCTCGCCTCGATCGCCGCCCGGAGGCCGGCGCCGCCGGCGCCGATGACGAGGACGTCGTGCTCGTGCCGCTCGAACTTCAGCTCAGTTGCCGCCATCGGTCAGAAGATCCTCGCGTCGGAGATGGCGCCCGAGGCGACCATGCGGATGTAAAAATCGGTGAGGCCCACGGAGAAGAGGCTCATCCAGGCAAACATCATGTGGCGCTCGTTGAGCACGGTGGAGAGCTTCCACAGCCGGTGGCGCAGGGCGCCGAAGGCCGCCGTCGAATAGCTGTTCACGCCGCCGCCGACGAGGTGGCGAAAGCTGTGGCAGCCGAACGTGTACCCGCTGAGGAGCACCACGTTCGTCAGCATCACCAGCGAGCCGACGCCGACGTGCACGCCGTCTTTCCACCCGACGACGGCGATGACCGCGTCTTTCCACAGCAGCACGAGGAACACGACCGCGACGTACATCGCGTAGCGGTGCAGGTTCTGGAAGATGAAGAGCTTCGTCTCGCCGTTGTAGCGGTGGGCGGCGGGCTCGCCGACGGCGCAGGCGGGCGGGTCCCAGCCGAACGAGCGGTAATACGCCTTGCGGTAGTAATAACAGGTGAACCGAAAGCTGAGGGGCCCCGGCAGGATCAGCATCGCCGGTGTGATGAAGGCGAGGCCCGCCTTGTGCGCCCATTCGACGTCGAAGAGCGGCGAGTAAAACGGCGATAGATAGGCGCCGACCTCGAAGAACGCGCCCTCGAACGTGCGCCACGTGGCATAGGCGATGAACGACGCGAGCACGAAGAACGTCAGCGCAGGGCCCGCCCACCAGTTGTCGGTGCGGAGCGTGCCCCCGAAGGACGCCGGCGCCACGACTGGCAGGTGAATCGTCTTGTTCGACATGGACTCCCGAGGGTTCGTTGGGGCAGAGACGCTATCTCGCGTGCCCGCCGCGCTGCAAGGACCCTCAGAATTCACGACCCCCAGAAATCGCACCCATCTCGGGTCGTTGCTGCCAGCTTTACGCGAGGGTACCGTGCTTTGCTGGCGGGAGGAGCGGGCCATGACGGATGGTCGACAGGTGCCTTGGCGGGAGGCGCTGCTGCAGCGGCTCCTCGCGGTGTGCACGACGGTCGGCGTCGCGGCCGTAGGGTTCTCTCTCGTCGTGTCGCACGGTCGGCAGCGGACGTCGTCGTCCTATGCGCTCTTGCTCGTGGGCGTCCTGGTCGCGACCCTCGTGCGCCGCGGCTGGCCGTACCCCCTGCGCGCAGGCCTCGTCGTCACTGTCTTCGGCGTGGCCAGCCTGATGGCGTACTCCGTCGTCGGCTTCCACGGCACCGCGCCGCTGCTCGGCGGGGGCGCCGTCATCACCGCGGGCCTTCTCTTCGGCCGCGGGCCGATGGGCGTGGTCCTCGCGCTGCTGCTGGCCGGCGTGGCCGCCGCCGGCGCGGGCATGGTCACGCACGTGCTCCCGGTCCCCGACCCGACGTCGGTGTCGCTGATCGAGCCGCTCGCGTGGGCGCGCGCGACCACGATCGCGCTGGCCCTGTGGGTCTTGCTCGGCTTCGCCGTCACGTTCGCGGTCGAGCACATCGAGAGCGCGGCGCACGCGCAGCGCGACGCGCTGACGGCCCTGCGCGAAGAGCAAGCCCTGCGCGAGACCGCCGACCTGCAGCGCAAGGAGGCCGAGCGCATCGCGCAGCAGGCCCAAAAGCTCGAGGTCGTGGGCCAGCTGGCGGCTGGCGTCGCGCACGACTTCAACAACCTGCTCGCCGTCGTGCAGTGCTGGGCCGAGCTCGGGGCCAAGCCGGGCGCCGACGCCGCGCGCCGCGACGAGGCGCGCGCCAGCATCCTGGCCGCCTCGACCCAGGGCGCCGCGCTCGCGCGGCAGCTCTTGACGATCGGGCGCCGCAGCGCGCGCAGCGTCCGCGACGTGCGCCTCGACCAGGCCGTCGACGCCGCGCTCTTCGTCGTGCGCCGCCTGCTGCCCGAAGACATCGACCTGCGGGTACGGCACGCGGGGGGATCCATCGTCATGGCCGACGAGATGGACGTGCAACAAGTGGCGCTCAACTTCATCGTCAACGCGCGCGACGCGATGCCGGGCGGGGGCACGCTGCAGGTCACCACCGGCGTGCGCGACGTCGAGACCGAAGAGGTGGGCATCGGCGGCCCGCTCGCGGCCGGCCGCTGGGCGTACCTCTGCGTGGAAGACAGCGGCACGGGCGTCGACGCGGCTCTGCGCGAGCGCATCTTCGAGCCGTTCTTCACCACCAAGCCGCAGGGATCGGGTACGGGCCTGGGCCTGGCCACGGTGCTCTACATCGCGCGCGAGAGCGGGGGGACCGTGGGCCTCGAGAGCGAACCGGGCAACGGCGCACGGTTCACCTTTCACTGGCCCGCCGTCGCCGTCGAGTCGCTGACGACGCGCGTGGCCACCCCGCGGCCCGTCGCCATCGCGCCGCGCGCGGCGAGCAACATCCTCGTCGTCGAGGACGACGTGGCCATCCGCCAGCTGATGAAGTCCATTCTCGAAGAGAGCGGCCACCGCGTGCTCACCGCCGCCGACGGGCAGCGCGCCCTGCAGGTCATCGACAGCGCCGGCAAGCTCGATCTCCTCTGCACCGACGGCGTCCTGCCCGGGCAGTCCGCCCCCAAGGTCATCGCCGCGTTCGAAGCGGCGCACCCGCGGTGCCCCGTCCTCGTCGTGTCGGGCTACGTGCAAGAGGAGCTCACGCTCCGCGGGATCCAGGAGGGGCGCTACCGCTTGCTGCGAAAGCCGTTCACGGTGGGCGACCTCTCGTCGGCGGTGGGCGAGCTGCTCGACGGTTGACGCGCCGGTAAGCGCCCCGTTTTCCGTGCCATCATCGTACCCCGATGGCCTTCCCGCCCCGCGTCTCCGGTCGCGCCCTCCAGGCTCTCGCCGCGTTCTCGCGCACGCGCGGGGGGGCTTCGCTCCTCAACGGCGTCTCGCGCCGCGACATGCGCATCGGCGCGCTCGCCGCCGTGCCGGCGTCGCTGCTCGGCGAGACGATCGTCGACACGCGGCCCGTCGCCGGTCGCCCGCCGCGCGCCGTGGTCTCGGCGGGCCTTGCCTCGCCGCCCGCGCCGTGGAGCGGGACGTCGGGCACGTTGACGGGCGCGTACCGGTCGGGCGCGACGACGCCGACCCAGGTCGTCGACGCGGCGTTCGCCAGGGCGCGCGAGCTCGCGGCGCGCAAGCCCAGCCTCGGCCCGATCCTCGACGCGTGCGCCGACCGGGCGCGCGCGGAGGCGGCGGCGTCCACCGAGCGGTGGCGCAAGGGCGCCGCTCAGGGCCCGTTCGACGGCGTGCCGTTCCTCGTCAAAGAGCAGACGTCCGTCGCGGGCTTGCCCGCGCGCGCCGGGAGCGATCTGAGCGACCAGGCGCCCGCGACCAGCGACGCGACATGCGTCGCCCGCCTGCGCGCGGCGGGCGCGATCGTGCTCGGCACCACGATGATGACCGAGTACGGGATGACGCCCCTCGGCTTCAACCCGAAGCGCACGATGCCCCGCAATCCCCACGCCGCGGGCCACCTCGCCGGCGGATCGTCGACGGGATCCGGCGTCGCGGTGGCCGCCGGCGTCGTCCCGTTCGCGCTCGGCGCCGACGGCGGCGGCTCGATCCGCATCCCGTCGTCGCTCTGCGGGGTCTTCGGCATCAAGCCGACCTGGGGGCGGATCAGCCGCGCGGGCGACGTGCTCGGCGGCACCGTGGGCCACCTCGGGCCGCTCGCGTCGTCCACCTTCGACCTCGCGCGCGTCCTCGAAGTCGCGGGCGGGCCCGACCCCGCCGACCTGCAGACGGAGCTCGCGCCGCCGCGGGCGGCCGGTTCGTTCGTCGACGCGCTCGGCCGCGGGGTCAAGGGTCTGCGCATCGGCATCGTCGCTTCCGAGTGGGCCGACGCGGCGAGCGACGTGGCGCGCGCGGGGCATGCGGCGCTCGATGTTCTCGCGAAGGAGGGCGCCGTCCTCGTCGACGTGCGCCTCGAGCTCGCGCGCCACGCGGCGGCGGTCGGCTACCTGACCATCACCCTCGAAGCCCTCGGCTCGCAGATCGACATGTACCGGGCCGGCGCCGCCTTCAGCGCCGACCTCGCGGTCACGTACGCCGCCCTGACGCCCGTCCCCGCCACCGAGCTCGTTCGCGCGCAGCGCGTGCGCAGCGCTCTCCGGCTCGAGCTCGCGCGCGCGTTCTCGGACATCGACGTCTTCGCGCTGCCCACGACCGCGACGACGGCCCCGGCGGTCACCGACGCCCAGTTCGACGGCGGCTTTCTCGACCCTCTCGCGGTCGACGCCATGTGCCGCTTCAACTTCCTCGGCAACCTGACGGGCCTCCCGGCGCTCAGCGCCCCCGTGGGCCTCGATCCCCGCGGCCTGCCCATCGGCCTGCAGTTCATGGGCGACGCGTGGGACGAGGCGACGGTGCTCGCGATCGGCGCGCACCTCGAACGGGTGGGCGCAGCGACGGCAGTCCGTCCGCGCGTGGCCTGACGGATCGCCTATTCCGGCGCAGGGTCGGGATTGCGCGATGGCGCTGGAGAGCCAGGGCTCGGGTCGTAGTCGAAGCCCAGGGTGAACGACGCGCCGGGCTGGTACTCGATGGGATCGCTGTCGGAGGTGATCGGCATTTCGAGGATGACCGACGCGAGCAGGGCGCCGTACTGCACGCCGTAGCCCGCCGCGCCCACGAAGACGATGCCCGCGTCCTGCACCTGGTCGTTGGCGGGCGTATTGGTGAAGCCGTCGTTCTGGAAGCCCGAATGGGCCGAGAGCCCGGCGAAGAAGTGGCCGTAGCGTCCGCCGGGGCCGATCGCGACGCTTGGGTAGATCGCCAAGTTGAGCGTGATGTGGCCGCTCGACTTCTGCTCGACGAGCGAGAAGCCCTGCGTGCACGTCGGGCTCGGCGCGCACGAGCCGTCGACTTGCCACTCGGCGTAAGGGATCCGGTAGTTCATCAGGTTGCCACCGAGGCCGAAGGCGAACGCGCTGCCCCGGCCCAGCGGGAACGCCATGCGGATCTCGGGGCCCACGCCCCAGAGCGTGGGGTTGCCGACGAGCGGCATCGTCCCCACCGCGCTCGGGTCGGCCCACGTGAAGCGCGCGTACGCGACGCGCACGCCGAGCTCGATGTGCTCGATGACCGCCATGCTCATCGCGCCCTCGACCGCCGCGTGCGGCACGTAGAGGGCCGTGTCGCCGGGCTCCGGGAAGTCGTTCTCGACGACGTCCGACGCGACGAAGGTCCCCTCGACGCGGATGGATCCCGCAGGGACGGTGCGTCCATCCCACGGCAGCGCGTGCACCGCGGGGACGAGCCCGGTGTTGCGGTACGTCGTCGTCGGCACACATCCGGCGACCGTGCCCACGGCGAGCGCCGACGCCAGCACCTTGGCGAGCATGTTCTCCGGTTACAACACCGCCCGCGGCCCGGTGTTGAAAGGCGGTCGCGCGAGGCCAGCTCGATTCGTCGTCGATGGGCCGCATCTGCCCTATCCTGCCGTGCCGAAAGGCAGGTCCCACGATGGGCGAGCTCCAGATCGAGACGTTGAAACCCGGCGCAGGCACGGAGGCCACGGCCGGCAAGCAGGTCACGGTGCACTACGTCGGCACCCTCACGAACGGCTCCAAATTCGATAGCTCGCGCGACCGGGGCGAAGGGTTCCAGTTCACCCTCGGCAAGGGGCAGGTCATCAAGGGCTGGGACCAGGGCGTCGCCGGGATGAAGATCGGGGAGGTGCGCAAGCTGACCATCCCGCCGGAGCTCGGGTACGGCGCCCGCGGCTTTCCGCCGATCATCCCGGCCAACTCGACGCTCGTGTTCGAAGTCGAGCTTCTCGGCGTCCGCTAGCGTCAGCCCGCGGCGACGAGCCGCCGCACGGCCGTCAGCAGCACGTCGGCCGTGATCGGCTTTTGCAGCACGGGGTCGCCGTCGGTCGTCTGGTAGGCGTAGCCCGTCAGGTACGCGACGCGGGCGGCCGGGACGACCTCGCGCAACCGCGCGCGCGTCTCCGGGCCGGAGAGCCCTGGCATCGAGACGTCGAGCAGAATGACCGCGATCGTCGCGGCGAGCGACGGGTCGGAGAGCATCGCGAGGGCCTCGGCCCCGGAGCTCGCGGCGCGCACCGTGTACCCGCCGTCTTCGAGCACGCGGCCGAGGACGCGGCGAATGGCGGGTTCGTCGTCGATGACGAGCACCGTCTCGCTCGCCGGCGCCACCGGGGGCGCCACCGCCGTCCGCTCCGAATCGCGCAGCGCCTGCTCGGGCGTCCCGGCGGGCAAGAGGATGGTGAACGTCGTCCCGCTGCCCGGCGCCGAACGGCACTGGATGAAGCCCTGGTGCTCTCGCACGATCCCGTGCGTCGTGGCCAGGCCCAGGCCCGTGCCGCGTCCGACGCCCTTCGTGGTGAAGAACGGCTCGTAGATCCGCTGCACCGTCGCCGCGTCCATCCCGACGCCGTTGTCGGTCACGCGGATCGCGATCCAGTCGCCCCGGTTGCCCTCGAGCTCGGGCGCGCCGCGGGGGAGCGCCTGCACCACGACGGAAATCGTGGGCGTCGGGATGCCCGGATGCTCCAGCGCGTCGCGCGCGTTGATGAGAAGATTGAGGATCGCTTGCTCGAGCTGCGTCGGATCGAGCGACACGAGCGCGTCGGCCTCGCACCGCACGTCGAGCCTGATGCGGCGGTCGAAGGTGGTCCTGCAGAACGCAGCGGTCCGCTCGATGACGGGCGCGATCGGCTGCACCATGCGATCGACCGGCCGGTTGCGGCCCGCGTACGTCATCAGCTGGCGGACGACGCTGGCCGCCCGCTCTGCGGCCTGCTTGGCGTCGCGCAGCATCGGCGCAAGCTCGGGGCTGGCCTGGTCGACGGCAAGCTCCAGGTTGGGCAAGAGGCCCATGAGCATGTTGTTGAAGTTGTGGGCGATGCCTGCCGTGAGCCCGCCGATCGCCTCGAGCCGCTGCGCGGCGCGCAGGCGCTCCTCGTGCTCCCGGCGATCGGTCACGTCGGTCGCCGTGCCGAGGACCTCGATGCGCCCGTCGCTGCGAAGGACGCGCGCTTTGCCGAGGATCCAGCGGATCGTCCCGTCGCTCCGCTGGACGCGGTACTCGTCGGACCAGCCCCCGTTCACGAGGCCGCGGCGAATGCGCTCGCCCGCGCGGGGCCGATCGTCCGGGTGAACGAGCGTCAGATACGTCTTCGAATCGGGCGGCGCCGACCCCGGCGCGAGCCCGAAGAGCCGCAGCATCGTGTCGTCCCACGAGACCGCGTCGGTCGCCGGATCCCAGCTCCACAGGCCGACGCCCGTCGCCTCGGCCGTCATCCGGAGCTTCGCCTCGCTCTTGCGCAGCTCGTCCTGCGCCGCGTAGCGCGCCGTCGCATCGCGCACGATCGCGAGCGCGCCGTTCACCTCGCCGCTGGCCGACCGCATCGGCACGTAGAGGCGATCGAGGACGAAGCGCACGCCGTCCGGCGAGAAGTGCTCGCCCGCCTCGACCACGACGGTCTCGCCGGCCAGGACCCGTTCCATCGCCTTGTCGATGCCGTGCTCGCGCAGGAACGGGAACAGCTCGAACATCTTCTGCCCGAGCACCTCCGCCGCCTTCTTGCCCGAGAACACCTCCATCTTGGGGTTCCAGAGGAGGTACCGCGTGTCTCGGTCCATCGCGGCCAGGCCGTCGATGCTGCTCTCGATGACCGCTTGCGCGAGCGATTCTGTCTCGGCGCCGGGGCGTGCCATGGGCTTGATTCGACCCATACTCGATTGACGGCCGGCAACCCAGCCTCGAAGCGACCGGAGCCGTGGCCGTGGACGTGGCCTCGGTCACCCACGGTGTGGATTGCCGGGTCAATAAGCATTTCGTCGCGGTCGAGGTGGGGGCTCAGAGCGTCTTCAATTTGCTGCGCGAGCTGCGGCGGCTCGTCTCCGCCTCCGGCGGCGGCGGCGCCCAGCGTCGACACGTCGCTGCGGCTCGACGGCGTCACGGCATCGATGACGGCGCCCTTTCCCGGTCCCGATCCCTTCACGCAGGAGGCCACGGTCTCGGCGTGGGTGCGCGCCGACGTCGGCGCGGCGCGGCTCGAGGCGCCGGGCGCGCCCGGAGCGCAAGCGTCCGACGGGGAGGCTCCGCTCTAGCCCGATCAGAGCGATGCGGTCGGTGGAATCGTGGACGGCGGCGGCGCCGGGGGGCTCATCGTCGCGGGAGGCGGCATCGGAGGGATCGTGGCGGGCGCCGGCGCGGCAGGCGCGGGCTCCGGCGTGACGGTCGGTGGGAGGGGAGGCGGGGGCGGGGGCGGCGGGCACGGGGCCGGCGGCGGCGCGGTGATGGGGGCCGGAATGGCGACCGCGTAGATCAGGTTGAACGTGCCGCTCATGTCGACGTCGACCTTCCCCGGGAGCGGCGCGCTGTTGTACTTCATCGAGTAGCCGACGCCGACCGAGAAGCCGCCGCCGACGCTCGCAGCGAGCAGCGCGTCAAAATTGATTCGCGTCGACTTGAGCGAAATCAAGACAGGGTCGACGCACGTCACGCCGCCCATCAGCGGCGTCATCGTGCACGTCGTGTAATACCCCGCCGCCGGCGAGGGCGGGTTGGCGCCGCTGCCGCCAAAGCCCTGGAGCCACTCGAGGCCCGTGCTGATCGATACTTCTTTGTTGAACGCGTGATAGAAGCCCGCGAAAAGGCGGCTCGATTCGATCGTGTCGGTCTGGCTGATGAGATACGGGTTGCCGTTCGCGTCGAGCGTGAGACCGCCCGCGCCGGCCTGCTCCAAGTTGACGGCGTTCGTGTAGTGCAGGTCGTACTGGAAGTCGTAGCCAATCTCGCCCCAGAGCTTGGTCGAGGGCAGCGAGACGAAGAGATACTTGAAGCCCGGGTCGAGGTTCAGGCGGAACGTCACCGCCTGGAAGGTGTCGTGTGTGCCCGTCACCTGCAGGTACAGGCTTGCGTCGTTCGTGAGGAACCGGTCGTAGCGGAGCTTGCCCTGGATGTTGTCGGTCGAGTCGGCCCAGATGCCGGCCGGCGGCGGAGTGCCCACGGACGCCGCGGCGGGGAAGGTCTCGGTGCGCGCATAGTTTCCGATCACGCTGGCCGCGAACGCGTCGTTGCCTCGTCGGATGTCGTACTTGCCCTGGCCGGTCACCGCCCAGAGGTGCGAGTTGCCCGTCTGGAACTGCCCGCCCATCGAGATGGCGACGTGCATGGAATCGTGGACGGGCGCATCGGCCGGGGGCACGGCCACGGGCTTGGGCGCGGCGACGACGGCGGCCTCGTCGGCCGGGGGCGCGTTGGTGATGACGGTCTGTCCGAAGGCGGACGGAGCCCAAAGGATGGCGGGAATCGCCGGGACGGCGCGGAGCCAAAAGCCACGACGGTGGAGCGTCATGCGCGCCTCGTACCCCGAGGCTCGACCTCCGATCAAAGGAAAACGGTAGACCTCACGTGAGCTGGCAGAAAGGCGTCGAGCTTGCCAAGGGCCCACGCTGCGCCGAGGCCCACGACCATCAAGAGCAGCACGTACCTGCGCCAGGGCGTTCGCTTGGTCGCAAAGGGATCATCGAGGAGGCGCTTCGCGCCCGGGGGCAGCTCGGCCAGCTGGGTGAGCGCATGCCCGAACGGCGCGTTGACGCGCGCGAACGCGTTCACCGCCCAGCCGTTCGCGTCGAGCAAGGGCCCGATGTTGCGCTGCGAGAGCTTGAGCCACGCGATGAGCATCGAGGGCCCCGAGATCGCGAAGACCAGCGCGACGACCCCGAGGGGCATCCACATCCCGAGGCCGAGGAAGGTCGCCAGAACGCTCGAGAAGAACGCCGCGATGCCCCCGACCGCGACGCCGAGCGCGGCGATCGTTCCGACGTCGAACGTCTTGGGCGGCGGCGCCGCCTTCTCCGGCTTCTTCTCGACCTCTGCCTTTTTCTCGTCGGCCGTCGCGACCGACTTGGCGTTCTCCTCGAGCGCCTTGTTCGACGCTTCGTCGGCGGACGCGGCGCGCTTGGCGATCTGCTCCTGGATGAGCCGCAGGAAGCGCTTGTACGGCGACCAGAAGGCCTCGTGCACGCTCGTCGGGTTCTCCACGGTGCGCGTGACGGTGGCGTCCCAGTTGTCGCCTTTGCGGTCGAAGAAGACGCCATTGCGGCCGACGAGCAGGTTGTCCGTGCCGCCGGCCGTGACCGCGGCGACGATCGTGCGCTTCTCCGCGTCCTTCAGGCGAACGCATTCGCAGTAAAGGAGGTAGGCGTTGGCGTGGCCCGCCAGAGCCGCGTGCTTGGCCACGTCGTGCACGGGCAGGCACAGGTCGCAGCTTCGCCCGTCGATGTAGAGCGTGCCCGTCTGGAAGACCGCGTCTCGCTTGCCGTAAAAGTCGGCGAAGCTGATGAAGTTGCGCAGCACGCGCAGCAGATCGCGGCGCAGGCGGATGGCCTTCTCCACGGATTCGATCTGCCGGTACTCGGCCTCGAGCGCCGCATCCTGGGCGATGAGCGCGACCACCGCGTCGCGCGGCCCCGCGCCCGCGAGCGCCCGCACGCGATCCGGCGCGAGGGCGCCCACCGGCAGATCCGGCCGCGCCCCGATCCACGCCGCATGGGGAGCGAAGCGGGCCACGACCGCCGTCCAGTCGTCCATCGTGAGCGTCGACCGACCCGGCCCGAGGACCGGATCGACCACGAGCGCCACGAACGCGCGAATCCGCGCGCTCCACGCGGGGTTGATCCCGTCGCGCAGCGGAAGGGGAGCCTCGGGCCGTACGCGCGCGACGGGCCATCGCGCGATCCGCTCGTCGTCCGGCGCGAGCTGCGCTGCCGCGAGCGCCTGGAGCTCTTCGGGGCTCGCCGCCGCCGCCGCGAGCGTCGGGTCGAACGACGCCAGCTTCACGCGGACGAAGTAGTCGTCGATCTTGGCGCGGACGGCCGAGAGGGCATCGAAGGCGGCGCCCGTCTCGGCGCCCAGCGCGCGCACGCCTTCGGCGTCGCCCGCCGCGAGCCAGGCGGCGTACGTCGCCACCTGATCGAAGAACGCGTCGGCCTTCGCCCGATCGATCCCCGGCTTGCCGCTGCGGTCCGTCAGGGGACCCATCACGGCGATCGTGTCGGCGACGGCCTGCCGCACGGCCTCGTCGGGCGACGCGTCGGCGGTGACGATCCCATCGCCGTTGAACGCCGTCTGCGCGAAGATCTTGTCGACGCTGGCCACGTCTTCCAGCCGGATCGCGTCGGCGTGCGGGCGCCCGAGATCCGCCAGCACCCGCCTCGCGCTGGCGTGCACCGCGCGTCCCGTCTCCGTCGCGGTCGAGACCTTGCCGAGAGGCAGCGTGTCGTCGCCGTGAAAGAGATCGTCGACCGCGAACACCTCGAGGGCCCAGGCCACCGCCGCGAGCACCTCGGGCGGGCGGATGCGGCCGTCGTGGTCGGCGTCGATGAGATCGAGCGTGCGCGCGTCGATCTCGAGCCCCTTCGTCGGGCAGGCGAGCGCCATCCACAGCTTGAGGTCGAGCGCCTCGAGGTGGGCGAGGACCGCGGTGTCGGTGAGGTCGATCTGATCGACACCTCCCGCCCGGAAGAACCGAAACGCAAACGGTGACGAGGCCATCGCGAGCGGCGGCGTTTATACGATCACGCTCGTGCCGATGTCGCGGGAATTTCTACCTCACACCGGCGTTGCCGGCCTCGCTCCCGCCTACCACTGCCAGATCTCCCCCCCGACCCTCAGCCCGGTGCTCCACGTCGCTCCGCCGAACGTATCGGTCTGCGGCGCCGTGCTGCACACCATGGCGCTGTTGCAGTTGATCACGACCGAGTTGACGACCACAGGCCCGATCGCCGCGCCGCCGGTCACCCACCAGCCGATGACGAGTCGTCGCGTCTTCCCGAGGGGTAACGAGACGCCGAGCCGTCCCCCGAGATAGGGCAGTGTCGCACTGCCCCCGGACTCCACGGTCTGCGAGAGGCCGCCCCCGAGGCTGACGTGGTCGACGCCTCCCTCGGCGAGCAGCTCGAGGCGCAGTCGGGGAGCCGGGTCGACCTTGACCCCCGCGAGCAGTGTGCCCATCACGCTCGAAGTGCCGGCGGTGCCGAGGCCGGGCTCCCACGTGAGACCCGCGCCGAGCTCGAGCCAGTCGCCGTGATAGAGCCCCGTGGCCCCGAGCGCCGCCACGGCCGTGGAGCTTCGGTCGACAGCCAAGGATGCCCCCACGCCGCCCCACCCTTCGAGCATGATCCACTGACTGGCGGCCGCCGGCGCTGCTGGAGGCGGCGAGCGCGGAACGAGCGGCGGCGACGCCTGGTCGACACTCTGCGCAAGGGCCGTCGCGGGTGTCGCGATCGCGGCGGATCCAAAGACGAGCGCGAGCAAGATGCGGGCGAGCATCGCGGCATCTTACGTGAGGCGGCAGGGCGGGGGAGGCGTGCAATGAGTGGAGCTTCGCGGCCAGGCCGAACGCGAAGATGAACACCTGCTCTCGCGACGTCCTTGTGCCCTCAATCCCCAGCATCGACGTCGCTCGCGAACTGCGACCCCGGGTCGATGCATTGCAACGTGCTGAGAATGCCGCCCGCGGGAAGCGCCATCGGCGTGAACTGGATGGACCGAGGGCAAGCCCCATCTGCCGTGACGTAGCACCATCCCTGATCCCCTGCGTCGGTACCCGCGTTGTCGTGGCACGTGCCGTCGACGAACCGCGCCGGCAAGACCTGGTCGAGCACGCACGTCGTGAACATCGACAGGTCGACGGCGCCGGCGTCCTGAAGATACGCGGCGTGCTGGTCGACTTTGACCTCGGAGAGCACCGTCGACGTGGCCGCCGACAGGCCCGGATACCTCGAAGGGTCGTCGGTGCACGCGTCGGGATCCGTCACGTTCGAGAGAGTCACGAAGAAAAGGCAGCTAACTTGCCCCGCGTCGTCGACCTCCGCGAGCGAGTAGGGCAGGCATACCGTCGCAGGGCGCGCCGCTGCCGCATCCGCGGGCTCGGTGCTCACCTGCGGACTCGCTCCCGCGCCGCAAGAGGACGTGAGGGCGCAGCAAAGCGCGAGCGAAGGTCGGCGCATCGCGATCAGTGTGGCATATTCCCGGTCACGCGCCGGGCTGCGCGACGGCAATCCGCGGTTCTGACCGTTTTGGGGCGGGTGACAACCGAGGCCGGATGCTCGGACATCCTTTCCCTTCTGCCCGCAAGCCGAATGAAATGGCCCCTTCGTGCTTACGAAGGTTCGCTGACCGTTGGACCGACCGTCGCGTGGAGTACGGCGCGCGGTCTGCCCCGTACGACGCAAGGCCCCTTCGGTATGACGCGCGGTCCAATCGGTACGAGGCGCGTCGTGCGAGGAATAAGGCGTGGTCCAATCGGTATGACGCGCGGTCCAATCGGTACGAGGCGCGTCGTGCGAGGAATAAGGCGTGGTCCAATCGGCACGAGGCGCGTCGTGCGAGGAATAAGGCGTGGTCCAATCGGTACGAGGCGCGTCGTGCGAGGAATAAGGCGTGGTCCAATCGGTACGAGGCGCGTCGTACGAGGAATAAGGCGTGGTCCAATCGGTACGAGGCGCGTCGTACGAGGAATAAGGCGTGGTCCAATCGGTACGAGGCGCCTCGCACGAGGAATCACGCTTGGTCCATTCGGAACGACGTAGAGCCCATTCGGTAGAAGGCGTGTCGTACGGCGGGTGACGGCCGTGATCCTCGGGGACGCGGCGATCATCCGGCGTTTGGGCGCTGTCGAATTGCGGGGCGAACGACTCGTACAGCGAGAGGCGAGCCTCGCATCCCGGGGCATGCGCCTCGATCGCAAGTGAGCGCGCGTGGCAATCCGCGTGGACCGCGCCGCGATCGGGTGGACCCCGTTCTCGTCATTCGCCGAGCGCGCTCGCCGGAAGGTGGAAGCGGCCGCGCAGCGCCTCCAGCCAGAGGAGGTCGGGCTCGATCTCGCCCGGCTCGATCGGCATCGCCACCGAAAGGGGGGTGCCAGTCGCGCTCTCGGCGCTCGCGTCCGTCGATCCACGAATCGCGAACATGCGCTCGACCAGCATCCAGTGACCGGCGAGCTGGCCGTAGCGTGGGTTATACCGGACGTCCTCGAAGTCGAGCCGCTGGCGCGCTCCGCGCACGAGCCGCCCGTCCTCCACGTAGAACGGCGCGACCATGAGCGGCAAGCGCCGCGCGCTCTTCGAGTGAAAGAGCGTGACGTACGAGAGAGGCCCCGGCAAGACGGCGAGGACCTGGACGAACGCGCCCAAGGCGAGGGTGGTCGCGAAGACCCACCGCCTTTCGACCAGCTCCACCGCCGGGATGCACATCAGGATCGTGGACACGAGCAGGAAGCGGTCGCCCCACGCATCGTCGCCCGACCAGTCGTGCCACTTCGAGAAGAAGAGCAACTGCGCCACGAAGGCGCCGGCGAAGAGGAAGGCATCCGCCCCGAAGCCCGGACGATCGCGGAACCTGCGCCACCCGAGCAGGCCGAGCACGAGGGGCGGCGAGAAGAGAAAGACGCTCTTGCCGGCCGAGAACAAGGCTCCGTAGACGCCAACGAGCGCCGGATTGGAGAAGCGACCCATCTGGGCGCGGTCGACGATGCTGCCCCAGCGGACGTAGTCGGCTGCCGCGTTCACGAGAACCCAGGGCCCGACCGCGGCGGCGATCGGGACGAGGCGCCGCCAGTCCCGCTTGCGCGAGAGCTCCCACAGCGCGAGCCCCGCGATGAGGACGACGGTGTCCTCGCGGATGGTCATGGCGAAGCCCGCGACGGCGAAGCCCGTCACGGTACGGCCCTTCCTGGCGAGGACCAGTCCCGCGAGGAAGAAAGTCGCCACGAGGGGCTCGGAGAAGTCGAGCTTGGTGTATGGCCACCAGATCGTCGCGAGGCCGACCAGGAGCAGCGTCTTCCACACCGTGGCGGGGGGATAGTCGTGCCGGAGGTATTCGCAGATGAGGGCCATGAGCGCGGCGCCGTTCACCACGAAGAGGAGCGTGTAGAAGATCGCTGTGAGGTCGACGCCCGTGAACCGCGCCGCGAGCTCGCCCGCGACCAGCGGCGGGATCGCGAGCAGCGTGTGGCCGATGCCCCAGAGGGAGTAATGGACGGCGGGGCCCGGATCGACGTCCGCCGAGTGCCGCCACACGATGGCGTCGGCCCATGCGCGCTTGTACCAGCCGTCCGTCGAGGTGTAGTGCCCGGCGAAGGTCGAAAGGTAAACCAGCACGAACAGAGCGAAGACCTCGCGTGGACGCTCCACGGCCTGGCGCAAGCGCGTGAGCAAAGGTCGCAAAACGAGCTTTCGACGATAGGAGTCCCGTCACGGCAGTGTCAACGGAGCGCCGAGCACCTCGGCCATGAAGTGCACCAGCGCGGCCTTTTGCCAGAAGCTCGGCTCTCCTTCCATCTCGACGTGCACGATCGCGGGGCTCACCAGCACCTCGCGGACGAGCCCCCGGGGCACGTCGCGTGCGAGCCAGAGGGTCTCGCTCGCGGGGATGACCGAGTCGCCGGATCCGTGGAGCAAATAGACCGGCGCGCGCAGGCCCGCGAGCCGTCCATGCGGGGACGCGGCGGCGAGCTCCGCCGCGCGCGCGTCCACCTCGCCGAGGAGCCAGGGCGCGATCGAGGCGACGTCGCCGTCGAAGACCGCGCCGAGCTCCGAGCGCGTCTCGGGGGGCAGAGCCGCGAGGTCGGCGCGCGCGGCGTCCTTGTCCTCCCAGAGCCATAGACGGAGCGCATCCTTCGCCCTCGCGAGATCGCCGGCCGGGAGGAAGTCCTCGACGTGGTCGTAGACGAGCACCGTCGGCCCGTACGGGTGCGCGGCCAGGTGCAAGATCGAGCCGTCCGGGCGCGCGATCGCGTTGGTCGCGAAGAAGCGCACGACGCGGGCGAGGTCGTCGTGCGCGCCGACGGCGACGACGAACGCCACGTCGGGCACGAAGCGCGGGTCGCTGGCCGCGAGGAGCGCGAGACCTCCGGCGAAGCTCATTCCCATGACGCCCACCGGTGAGCCGACCCTGCCGTGAAGCGCGTGCGCCGCCTCGCCGATCTCGTCTGCGGACGCCCCCTCGATCCGGTAGTCGACGAGCGCGCCGATCTCCGGCGTGAGCACGACGACGCCGCTCGTGGAGACGGCGCGGGCGAAGCGCACGAGCCGCGGTTCGTCGATGCCCAGGTGGTGCACGCCGGGCACGAGCACGATGGCCCCCTGTGCGGCGCCGCGCGGAAGATAGAGGCGCGCCCGGATGGGGTCCCCGACCGCGCGTGCGATGGGAAACGGCAGCTCGCTCACGTCGGGCGAGGCTCCGGTGTCTCCTTTCCCGAAGCGCGCGAGGAGCGACGCCGCGCGGACGTGCGTCTGGATCGGCCGCCACATGGCGACGCCGATCGACAGGGCCGCGATCAGCGCGATCAGCAGAGAGCGGCGACGGCGCGGGTCAGGCGGTCGCGCTCTCATTCACAGCCTCGGGCCACTACGCCTTCTCCAGCAGCTCTCTCGCGATCCGCAAGATCTGGATCTCGTCGGTTCCGCCGCCGATCTGCAGTAGCTTGGCGTCGCGGGCGAGCATCTCGACGATGCCCTCCTGCATGTAGCCGGCGCCGCCTTTGAGCTGCACGGCCTCCATCGCGACCTCGGTCGTCATGCGCGCGCAATAGAGCTTGGATGCGCTGGCCTCCTCGACCGAGAGCGGCGTGCCGGCGCGCTCGGCCTCGAGCTGACGCATCATGAGCGCGTGGATGATGCTGCGCACCATGTACATGCGCGCGATCTTCTCCTGCACCAGCTGGAAGGTGGCGATGGGCTTGCCCCACTGCTCGCGTTCGCGCGCGTAGCGGATGCTCTCCTCGAGGCAGCGGTCGACGATGCCCAGCGCCATCGGCGTCATGCCGAAGCGCTCGCCCTTGAGCGACGATTTGGCCGCGGCGCGTGACGCTTGACCGTCGTCGCCGCCGAGGAGCTGGTCGGCGGGGACGAGCACGTCGTCGAGGAACACCTCGCCCGTGGGCGAGGCGTGCATGCCCATCTTCTTGAAGGCGGGCCCCGTCGCGACGCCGGGCATCGTGCGCTCGACGATGAAGGCGCGCACGTCACTCTCCGACGGCATGCGCGCGTAGACGACGAAGACGTCGGCGTGGGGCGCGTTGGTGATGAACGTCTTGCTCCCCGAGAGCCGATAGCCGCCGTCCACCTGGCGCGCGTGCGTCTTCATCGATCCGAAGGCGTCGCTCCCGGCGCCCGGCTCGGTGAGCGCCCACGCGCCGATCTTCTCCATCGTCATCACGGGGAGCGCGAACCGCTCTTTTTGCGCCGCCGTACCGCGCGCGAGGATCGCGCCGCCGCAGAGGCCGAGCGACGCGCCCATCGCCAGCGCGAACCCGGGCGAGACGCGCGACAGCTCCATCATCAGGATCGCCATGAGCGGCGACTCGCCGCCCGCTCCCGGCCCCCGGCCCGCGCCGGCCGGTGCTTCGCGCATCTTCGCGAACTGGGCCCTCACCATGTCGATCATCCCGAACGTGGCCCCGAGCTCGCGCATCAGCGGGTAGGGGAGCTCGTCGCCGCTCTCCAGCTTGGGCACGTGCGGCGCCAGGCGGCTCGTCGCCCACGCGCGGATCGCCTGCTGGGCGACCTTGTGCTCCTCACTGAAATCGAGCATCGAGGGTCCTTTCGTGTCTCAGAGGATGTTTCACAGAAGGTCAGGTCTGGGGCGGCGCGCCGGGGTCGGGGATCATCCACGTGTCGCCCCAGAGGTGCGCGCCGCCGTCGATGTACCAGGTCTCGCCCGTGACGAACGACGCGGCGTCGCTCGCCAGGTACACGCACAGCGTCGCCACCTCTTCGGGCGTGCCGAGCCGCTTCGCGGGCGTTTGCCGCCGGCCCATCTCGACGAACTCCGTCGGGTAGCGGTCGGTGCCCGTCGAGCGGATGATGCCGGGCGCGATCGCGTTCACGGTGATGCCGTGCTGCGCCCACTCGACGGCGAGCGTCTTGGTCAGGTTCTCCACCCCCGCGCGGGCCGCGCCCGTGTGCGCCATGCCGGGAAAGCCGCGCCGCACGTTGGCGGTGATGTTCACGATGCGCCCGCCGCGCCGCGGGATCATCGAGGCCACCGCCACCTCGCGCGTCATGTAAAAGGTGCCGTTCAGGTTGTTGCGGATGACCGCGTCCCAGCCCTTGGGCGCGAGCAGCTCGGCCGGCATCGGGAACTGCCCGCCGGCGTTGTTGACGAGGACGGAGACTTCGCCGAGCGCCTGCTTCACGCCCGCGACGTACGCCGCCACTTGCTCCGGCTCGCGGATGTCGCACGGGGCCGCGTGGACGGCGATCCCCTTCGCCTCGAGCTCCCCCTTGGCGCGCGCGAGCCGCTCGGGATCGCGCCCCGCGATGGCGACCTTGGCCCCGAGCTCGCCGAGCGCGTGCGCGATCGCGAGCCCGATGCCGCTGCCTCCGCCGGTGACGATCGCGACGCCCCCATCGAAGAGCCCCGGGCGGAAGATGCTCGGCATACCCGCCCAGCGTACCTCACGGGGGCGGGGGCGGGGTCGTGGCGACGAGCGTCGTCGTGCCGGGCTGGACGAAGTACACCCCGTTGAAGTCATCCGCGATGGCGCCCACGAAGCCTCCCGCCGGCGCCACGAGCGCGTCCCGCTTGCGCTCCCGCGCCGTTCGGGTAATGGACCGGGCAGGTCGTTTTGCAAGTGAGTTGCAATTGCCTCCCGGATTGAAACGCATGACGGCGGCCGCGGCAGCGCGGCGGATCGGCGTGCTCGCCGCGGCCTTCGCGATCGCGACGGTCGCCGCGCGCACTGTATTCGCGCAGCCCGCACCTGCGGCGCCGCCCGCCCCGCCGGCCGACGTCGCGCCCCCCAACGTCGCGCCCCCCAACGTCGCGCCCCCCGTCGTCGAGCCCCCCGTCGTCGTCGAGCACGTCGACGCGGTCTACCCGCCCTCGGCGCTCAAGGACCGCGAGCACGCCGACGTCGTCCTGGCTCTCACCGTCGACGTCGACGGCCACGTGTCCAAGGTCGACGTGATGGAATCCGCGGCCCCCGATCTGGACGAAGCGGCGATCGTCGCCGCCCGCCAGTGGACGTTCGTGCCGGCGAAGCGACGCGGCAAGCCTGTGGCGAGCCGGATCCGCGTGCCCTTCCACTTCGCGCCCCCCGCACCGCCGCCCGAGATGGTGACGCCGCCCCCACCGGCGGAGACGACCCTCGCCCCGCAGCCCGCCGTGCCGCAGGCGACAGCACCCCCGACCGCGACCCCGACCGCGACCCCGACCCCGCCCCCGACCCCGCCCCCGACCTCGGCCCCGCCCCCCCCCGCCGTCGAAGAAATCGACGTCTACGGCCACATCGTCCGCCGCAAGCTCGGCACCGCCGACTACGACGTCACCCTCGGCGAGCTCAAAGCCATCCCGCGCACCAACGCGTCCGACGCCCTGAAGCTCGCTCCGGGGTTCCTCCTCACCAACGAGGGCGGCTCGGGGCACGCGGAGCAGGTGTTCCTGCGCGGGTTCGACGCGCACGAGGGGCAGGATCTCGAGTTCACGGTCGACGGCGTGCCGATCAACGACGCGGGCAACTATCACGGCAACGGGTACGCCGACACGCACTTCATCATTCCGGAGCTCATTCATTCGGTGCGCGTGCTCGAGGGGCCGTACGCGCCGCAGCAGGGGGACTTCGCGGTCGCCGGCAGCGCCGATTACCAGCTCGGGCTCGACAAGCGTGGGCTGACGGCAGAGTACACGGCCGGTAGCTACGGGACGCAGCGCCTGCTCGTGCTGTACGGTCCCACGGACGCGCCGTCGGGCACCTTCGCAGGGGCCGAGTTTTACACGACCGACGGCTTCGGCACGAACCGGCAGGCCAAGCGCGGGACGGCGATCGGCCAGTGGGAGACGCCGCTCGGCCACGGCGGCATGCTGCGGGTCAACGCCACCGCGTACGCCACGGAGTTCAACAATGCGGGTGTCGTCCGCGAGGACGACTACGCGGCCGGCATCGTCGGCTTCTATGGCACCGAGGACCCGAGCCAGACGGGCAACACCGCGACGCGCGCGTCGCTATCGGCCACCTACGAGGGGCACTTCAAGGACGTCGCCGTCTCGCAGCAGCTCTTCGTCGTCGATCGGTCCATGCGCCTGCGCGAAAACTGGACGGGCTTTCTGCTCGACGTGCAAGAGCCCACGCAGGAGCCGCACGATCAGCGCGGGGACCTCATCGACTTTCACTACGACGACGTCGCGGTGGGCGCGCGCGGGTTCGCGCGCTGGCACGGTCAGGCGCTCGGGCTCACGCAAGAGTTCGAGGGTGGGTATTTCGCGCGCCTCGATACGACGCACTCCACGCAGTACCGCGTCGCGGCCGGCAACAACGACCCGTACCTCACCGACGCGGACTACCAATCCACGCTCGGCGACGTGGGGGTCTACGTCGACGGCAACGTGCACCTCCTGCCGTGGCTCGGTCTGCGGGGGGGCGTGCGCGCCGACATGTTCCTCTTCGACGTCCTCAACAACTGCGCGATCCAGAGCGTCGACAACCCGTCCGAGGCGACGGCCGCCGCGCAGATCAACCAGCCGTGCCTCAGCCAGCTGGAGAACGGCAACTACGTCGAGCCGATCCTGCGCACGTCGACGGGTAGCTCCGCGATCCTGCCGCGCGGCACGCTGGTCGTTGGCCCGTTCGAGCACTTCGAGGCGTCGGCGAGCGCCGGTGACGGGGTGCGCTCAGTCGACCCGAGCTACGTGAGCCAGGGGATCGGCACGCCGTTCGTTCGCGTCGAGTCGGAGGACCTCGGCGTCTCGTTCAATCGCGAGGTGGGCGAGGGGATCCGCCGGCGCCTCGCGTCGGGGGCCACAGTCACGACGCCGATCGACCTCTCCGTGAAGAGCGAGTTCTTTCGCACGCACGTCGGACAGGACCTTATCTTCGACCCGACCGAGGGCCGCAACACGCTCTCGAGCGGGTCGACACGCACCGGCTGGTCGGGTGCGGCGCGGGTGCTCGGCAGCTTCTTCGACGTGGCGGTCAACGCGACGCTGGTGCGCGCGCTCTTCGACACGACCGGCCAGTGCACGCCGTACTGCGGCCTTCTGGTGCCGTACGTCCCGGATCTCGTCTTGCGCGGCGACGGAGCGCTCTTCAGCGACCTGCCATGGGAGCTCGCCAGCCAGCCAGTCCGCGCCACGCTGGGCTACGGCGTCAGCTACGTCGGGCGCCGCCCGCTTCCGTACGGGCAGGTGAGCGACATCATCTTCATCTCGGACGCGTCGCTCGGCCTCGGCTGGACGATTTGGAACGTGCGCCTCTCCGCGCAAAACCTCTTCGACTCCAAGTACCGGCTCGGCGAATACAACTACGCCTCCAACTTCCAGAAGTACTTGCCCGAGCCCACGCTCGCCCCGGAGCGCTCGTTCACCGCGGGGGCGCCGCGCACGGTGCTCCTCTCGCTGTCGGCCACGCTCGGAGGGGGCTCGTGATGCGCAAGCTCGCGCGTTCGCTCGGGGCCGCGTCGAGCGCCCTGCTCACGGTCGTCGCGATCGCGTCGTGCAACGGCACGACGGGCGATCAGCTGCTTCAGTTCTCCGCGTATGCGTCGGGCGTGCCGGGCGCTGGCGATCGGTTTCAGGCCGGCAACTTCACGATCCAGCTGACGACCGCGAGGATGCACATCGGCGCGCTCTACTTCGACGAGGCGCCGCCGGGCACCGGCTTCGATGGGCCCGTCTGCATTGCGTCGGGCGTGTACGCGGCGCAGGTGCCGGGCCCCATCGAGGTGGACCTCCTCTCGACGGCGCCGCAAGAGTTCGCGGTGTACGGCACGGGGACGGCCGACACGGCGCTCAGCTGGCAGGTGTGGCTCACCGACGGCGACGTGAACGAGGTGAACGTGACGCCCGTCGTCGACCTGCAGGGGACGGCCACCGACGCGAGCGGCAACACCGTGTCGTTCGGCGCGATCGTCACCATCAACGACAACCGCTCGCAGGGCAGCGTCGATCCCGCGCAGCCGGGCAACAACCCGATCTGCAAGTCGCGCATCGTGCAGATCGGCGGCCTCGATCTCACGTTCTTCCCCGGCGGCACGCTGTCGATGACCGTGGACCCCCGCGTTTGGTTCACGCAGCAGGCGGAGCCGATCGACTTCTCCGCCGGCCAGCTCCCGCTCATCGCCGATCCCGATTGCCTGAGCGCGGACACCGCGGTCCCCGAGTCGCCGCAGGACTACGCGATGACGCCGGGCGCGCCGCCCCCCACCGTGTGCATCCCGAACAGCAGCTTCCTCTCGGGCACCGATCCCGGCGCCACCGCAGGCGTCGATCTCTTCACCGAAATCGTCTCGGCCGCCCCCTTCGCGGTCCACTACACCAAGCCCTGACAAGCCGTTCCCATGCCCCTCCATCCCTGGCGTCCTGGCGTCCTGGCGATCCTCTTCTCGGGGCTCGCGTCGGCGACGGCCGCGTGCAACCTCAACGGCGTCGACGACGCCGCCCTCGGTGGATACGTCGAGGGCGGCGGCGGGCTCGTCGCGACGTCGAGCGTCACTGCGGTCATCTCGGGCGTCGGCGGCACGCTCAAGACCTTCGCGTACCCGGGCGACCCGGGCCCGGGCGCGTTCTACGTGACCATTTCGGGCGAGTCGAACGCGCTCACCGGCTACCCGTTCCCGCCGCCGGACAACGACTTCACGACGACGACGTACATGCCCGACGGCTGGCAGTTCGAGATCTTCGAGTACATCGTCAACGTCGACAAGGTGACGCTCTGGTCCGATCCGGATCTGAGCACCACGGACCAGAGCCAGCACGGGCCGCAGGTCGCGCACCTCGACGGCCCATTCGTCGTCGACTTGCACAAGGGGGGCCTCATCGTCGGGCAAGGCGGCTACCCCGAGCGCGCGACGCCGCTCGGCGCGATCACGAGCCAGAACGACAACGGCAACGCGTCCTTCGACACCTCGAACGGCACCACCTACGCGTTCGGCTTCAGCACGGTGCCGGCGACGTACGACGCATACAACGTGAACCTCGACGCGACCGAAGCCGCGGACTTCGCGTACATGGTCGAAAATGGGTACTCGGTCCTCTACGTGGGCCAGGCCACCTGGAACGGCGACAGCCCGAGCAACCCGAACACGTGCACGCAGACGAACGCGGGCCCACCCGGTCCCGACGCCGGTGCCGTGCAAGAGGGCGACGCGTCCGTCGCGACGTACGCCGACGGCGGCTACGACTTCGGGCCGATCGACAAGCTGACGTTTGCGTTCCGTCTCGGCTTCTCCACGCCGACCAACTACGTCAACTGCCAGAACATGAGCCTTCAGGGCATGCCGCTCGCCGGCGAGGACTACCCGCGCGGCGTCGCCGCCTCGCCCAGCCAGTCGACGACCGCGCAGGTGACGGTGCACATGGATCACCCCTTCTGGGAGAGCTTCCAGGAGGACACGCCGGTGCACTGGGACAACATCGCGGCGCAGTACGTGGGCTCCACCGAGGACCCCGTGCCCGTCCGCACCGAGGACTTCGTGGGCGTGCCGTTTCACCCCTGGTTCGACCGCGCGGGCACGCCGCTGCCGTGGCGCAACTGCGTCGGCTCGTTTTACACGCCGCCCGGCGACGGCCAGATGTTCTTCAGCACCCTGAGCGTCCCGATCGACCCCCACGGCACGTGCACCGGCACCGTGGGCCAGCCCGCGACCGACGACGACTGCCCCGCGATCCGCGACTACTACGACTACATCCGCTACACGCAGTCGACGCAGGGCCACCTCAACTCGCAGGGCCTCTGCTTCATCGACCGGCAGTACCCGGCGCCGGCGGGGGGATCGTAAGAGGAGAGCCGCGAAGCCGCGAAGGCCGCCAAGAGAAAGGAGGACTCGCCCAAAAATCCCTCTCGTGGCGCCTTGACGCCTTGGCGGCTCTCTCTCTCCCCCTGTCTTGCTAGTCTCGCCCCCCATGTCGCTGCCCGCAAATCCTCGTTGCGTCATCACCGGCGCCGGCGCCGGCCTTGGCCGCGCGCTGGCTCTCGAGCTCGCGAAGCGTGACGCCCACCTGATCCTCTCCGACGTCGACACGAACGGAGTCGACGAGACGGCGCGGCTCGCGATGGCGGCGGGGGCGCGGAGCGCGCGGGCGATGCGGTGCGACGTGGCGAAGCTCGACGACGTGAAGGCGCTGGCGGCGTCGTGCGAGCGGCCGGTGAACCTCGTCGTCAACAACGCGGGCGTCGCGAGCGCGGGCCTCATCGGCGAGCTGCCCGTCGAGGATTGGCGCTGGACGCTCGAAGTGGATCTGTTCGGCGTCATCCACGGGTGCCACGTCTTCGTCCCGTTTCTCCGCTCGCAGGGGCACGGGCACGTGCTCAACGTCGCGTCGGCCGCGGGGCTCCTCAGCGCGCCGCGGATGGGGGCGTACAACGTGGCCAAGGCGGGCGTCGTCGCGCTCTCCGAGACGCTGCACGCGGAGCTCATCGACAGCAAAGTGAACGTGACGGTGCTCTGCCCGATGTTCTTCCAGTCGAACATCATCAAAGCGATGCGCAGCACCGACGACAAGACCCGCGTCGCAGCCGATGGCCTCATCGCCAAGGGGCCGCCCGCCGCCGACATCGCGAAGGCGGCGCTCCGCGCCGTCGATCGAGGAGAGCTGTACTGCGTCCCCATGGCCGACGGGCGCTGGATATGGCGGCTGAAACGCGCCTCGCCCGAGGTGTACGCGCGGATCGCGGGCAACGTCATCAAGCGCGCGCTCCGCTAGGCTCGGCGCATGCTCGCGTCGCGCCTCGCAGCGATCGACACGTCGACGGCGCTCGGCTCGGTCGCGCTCTTCGAAGGCGATCGCCTGGTCGCCGACGACGCGCGCCGCGTGTCGAACGCGCACGGCGAGTCGCTCTTGCCGATGGTGAGCGCGCTCTTCGATCGCGTCGGCTGGTCGGCGGCCGACGTCGCGCGCTGGGTGGTCGGCATCGGTCCGGGGAGCTTCACGGGGGTGCGCATCGGCGTGGCGACAGCCAAGGGCATCGTGCTCGCGACGGGGGCGGAGATCGTGGGCGTGACGTCGCTCGACGCGGTCACATACGGCCTCGGCGGCGATGCCCTCGTGGTCAGCGCTGTCGCGGCGGGCAAGGGGGAGATCTTCGTGCAAGCGCGCCGCGGCGATCGCCTCGTGCTCGCGCCGACGCACATCCTCATCGCGCGCGTCGCGGCCAGCGTCGCCGAAGTCGCCGCCCCCGACGAGCGCATCGTCGTCGCGGGTGAGGCGGCGCGCGAGGTGGACTGGTCGCCGCTCGGCGACCGCGTCGCGCTCGAGCTCACGCCCCCGAACGACCTCCCGCGCGCTGCCTCGCTCGCGGCCATCGCTCGCGGTCGCGCCCCCGACGACGCCGACACGCTCGAGCCGATGTACGTGCGCGCCCCGGAGATCACGATGCCGCGCGCTGCGCCGCGCCGGCCGTAGTGCTAGGAGGGGCCGCAAACCGTGAGAGTCGCCACCTGGAACGTCAACGGCTTTCGCGCCCGCGAGGCGCAGTTCACCGAATGGGTTCGGCGCGACCGGCCCGACGTGGTGTGCCTGCAGGAGATCAAGGCGACGGCGGAGCAGATCGGCGAGACGCTCACGCTCTTGCCCGACTACACGACCTACTGGCACGGCGGGCCCAAGGGCTATAGCGGCGTGTCGATCCACGTGCGCAAAGAGGCGTTCGCCGCGCGGCCGGAGTTTTCGCACCCTGCGTTCGACATGGAGAGCCGCGTCGTCGAGGCGCGCCTGCCCGACGGGCGCCGCGTGACCAGCGTGTACGTGCCCAACGGGGGCAAAGACTTTGGCGCCAAGATGCGCTTTTTGCAGGAGATGGCCGCGTACGTCGAGGGCGTGCACGCGGCCGGCGAGAAGCTGATCCTGTGCGGCGACCTGAACGTGGCGCGCACCGACATCGACGTCATCCCCAAGGAGCGCAAGGCGGGCGCCATCGGCCAGCGGTCCGAGGAGCGCGAGCTCATCGAGCGGATGATCGCCGCTGGTTTGCAGGACATCTGCCGCGACCGCGAGCCGGACAACGATCGCCTTTACACCTGGTGGCCGCCCTGGCGCAGCATGCGGCAAAAAAACCAGGGCTGGCGCATCGACTACGTCCTCGCCACC
>Ga0302325_10002239_pt1 | contig 47294 bp, 45 predicted proteins | sample Palsa_T0_2_FD_201948 | JGI IMG/M metagenome (GOLD analysis project Ga0302325, IMG submission 201948) | Peat permafrost microbial communities from Stordalen Mire near Abisko, Sweden - Palsa_T0_2 | ecosystem: Environmental > Terrestrial > Soil > Palsa > Peat permafrost | place: Sweden: Abisko...
CCGCGCCACCCGTCAACCAACTTCAGACGCGGGACACTAGCGGGGCAGACAGGGCCGGCCCGAGCCGGGACGATGTCGCTCGTGTCAGCGGTCGACCGGAGCGTGCTGACGGCGGTGCCAGGCGGCTGGGACACCGGCGATAGCAGGGACGGGCCGCGATTCGATAAAACGCGGGCGGCGCGTGGCGTGTTGGATGAGACTTCCCGCTCTTGGGTGGAGCAGTTGCAGGTGGGGCACCCCCGGCACCACGAGACAGTGGCCGGCCTGCATCTGATGATGGGCAAGATCGCGGTACGGGAACTCGCCCGCCGTCAACGCCAACTACCGGCGCTGACCGGTCCTGAGTTCGAGGACCTCGCGCAGCAAGCAGCAGATGACGCGCTGGTCAAAGTGCTCAATAGACTCGACAGCTTTCGGGGCCTGAGCCGCTTCACGACGTGGGTGTACAAGTTCGTGATCTGCGAGGTGTCGACGAAGGTCGTAGGCCACGCGTGGCATCGACAGCCACCCAGTCTCAGCGAGGAGGTCTGGGAGCAACTCTCCGCTCCGTCCCGGTGCGGGCCCGAGGAGACGCTCGAGCGCCGAGCGCAGCTTCGGGCGTTGCGCGAGGCGATCGGGGAGCTGACTGAGCGACAGCGCCGTGTGTTCGTCTCGATCGCCCTGAACGACGTGCCCATTGATGTAGTGGCGCTTGAGCTCGGCACGAACCGCAACGCGATCTACAAGAACCTGTTCGACGCTCGCCAGAGCCTCCGGGCTCGGATGGCTGCAGCTGGACATCCGGTGAGCCAGCGCGGGCCGTGCGAGCGACGAGCTGGGGGGCGCCTGGCACGGGATGTTGAACCCCTTCGATGTGTGATCGTCGATGACAACCGGGCGCTGCTCAAAGGCGCGAGCAGGCTGCTCGAGCGTCAGGGGATCTCAGTCGTCGGCGTCGCGACAGCAACGCGAGACGCGATATCGCTGATCGAGGAGCTCAAACCGGACGTGATCCTCGTAGACATCGTTCTTGGGCCGGAGAGCGGCTTTGACCTTGTCCGACGTATTGCGGCACCTGGCGAGGCGGGCTGTTCCCGCACGATCCTGATCTCAACGCACGACGAAGACGACTTCGCCGATGTGATCGCGGCCAGCCCGGCGGTCGGCTTTGTTCGGAAGGCGCATCTGTCTGCGGCGTCGATACGCCGCCTCCTGGCCAACGGTGAGCGCCTTTTCGGTTAGTGGGCGTTGAGGAAAGTGAGCACTGCGAGCACGCGCCGATGATCTTCTGGCGTGCCGCGAAGCGGGAGCTTCGAGAGCACGCTGCGGACATGCTTCTCGACCGTTCCCTGCGACAGGAAGAGGCTGCGTGCAATGCCGGCGTTCGACCGCCCCTCGGCCATCAGTTGCAGCACTTCGCGCTCGCGAGCTGTGAGCTCAGCGAGTGGATCGTTGACGCGCTGGGCCAAGATCAGCTCCTTCACGACGTGCGGGTCGATCACCGAATCGCCGGCAGAAATCCGCTGCAGCGCGTCGACGAGGACGTCGAGTTTCGTGACGCGCCTCTTGAGCAGGTAGCCGATCGCCTGGCCGTCGGTGAGCAGATCCAGTGCGCGGTGCAACTCGACGTGGGCGGAGAGCACGAGGATTCCGATGTCTGGGAACTCGGCACGTATGGCGCGCGCTACCTCCAGACCCTCGGTCGTGTAGGTCGGGGGCATGCGAATGTCGAGCACGACGAGGTGCGCTCGATGGTCGCGGACCAGCCCGAGCAGTTCGGTTCCGTCAGCGGCGACGCCTGCGATTTCGTACTCGGGGGACCGCTCGAGCAGGCGGGCGATCCCCTCACGCACGAGCAGGTCGTCGTCCGCGATCGGGATGCGCGTGGGTCCCATTGGAAGGTGCCCATTCTGACATCGAGACGCCGTCGAGACGACCCGGCGATCCTGCCAGGTCGTGCGGTGATGCCGGCGACGTCGGACGAGTGGAGGGTCCGATCGGCGATCGTCTGCGCAAGGAAGGCGTGAGCGCTGCGGCGGCTGCCCCGATCCTCGTTGATGGACGGCTTGTGGGGCGCGATCCTGGCGGGCGACGACAGCGCCGAGGCGCTGCCGCAAGGCCGCTTGTCATCGATCATCGGCGTGCAAGCAGGTGCTGAACCGCCTCGCCGGCCTCGAGCCGGCGAAGCCGCTCAACACGATCGAGAAGCCCCACGGCGCGAGCAACTCCCAGTGATTGAGTAGCTGGTGGGCTATGAGACAGCGCCGCAGCGCGCTTCTTACCGGTTCACCGATTTGGTCGGCCGCCATCAGGTCGCGTGGTAGAACTGCGTCTCTCCGTTGCCGAACGACCAGTTTTCCGCCGCGGTCTCGATCACGGAGATGAGCACGTCCTCAGGCCTGATCCCGGGTCGCTCCCCGAGACGTTCGACGATCCGCTTATACATCGCCAACTTCATGTCCACGGCCTTCCCGGGCGCCCAGAAGACCTGGATCTGGACGAGGTCGTCGGTCCGGTCGATTCCGAGGAACGGTCCGTAGGCGAACTCGTGCTCACCGTGCTCGGTCAGCGCCATGAAGCGGTCGCCGTCCTTGATCGCGACCGTCTCGCGCATCGCCTCGTAGATCTCGTCGAGCAAGGCCTGTTTGTAGTCGTCCGGCTTGCCGCCGCGAATAGCGATTCGCGTGATGGGCATGAGCGCTCCCTTTTCTGTCGCCAGCGTTGTGCACCATGTGTGAGCGAGCCTTGAGGCCGTCTTACCACTGAAGTCGCCTCCGGGCGGCCGGGAAAGTAAGTAGCTGCGGACGACCGGAGCCGGTTAGGCGGGGTTCGGCCGCTTCGGCGATCAGTTTGGCCTGGCGTCGCCGAATTTGCGGGCGGCGTCGAGCAGGCCCACTAGGTCTTGGGCGCATCCCGCGCAGATGCCGAGGTGGATCGCCGTCCCGGGGAAGACCCACTCAGGGTCCTCACCGGAGAGGACGAGCTCGGCGTACGCGTCGAGGATCTGCTCCGCGGCGGCGCAGCCGGCGTCGCCCGGCACCGCTCGGAGCAGCTCGTCGAGGTCGTCGAGCGGGTCGGTCACCGTACCGCGGCCTCGTCGGCGAGCGGGTGGCCGGGCGCGGCGAGAGTGGCGCGGAGCCGGCGGCGGGCGTCGAACAGGTTCGTGTAGATGGCGTTCCGGTTGGAGCCCAGCCGGACGGCGACGATGTCTGTCGGGATCTCATTGATAGCGATCGCGACGAACACCTCGCGCTGGCGCTCCGTCAGCCCACCGATGGCCGCCGACCGCGCCTGCATCTCTTCGCGCTGCTCCAGTGTGTCCTCGGGACGGGGGGAGGGCGCGTCGGGCAGCGCCTCCCAGAGGAGATCGTCGCGGTTGGGCGGTTGACGCCGCCCGGCGTGGCGGGCGACCTTCCTTGAGACCTCGAACACCACGAACTTGTAGGCCCAGGTGGTGAATCGACTCATCCCCTTGAACTCCTCCAGCTTGGCAAGGATTGTCAGTAGCGCGTCATTGGCAGCCTGCTCGCACAGGTCATTGAACTCGGCGCCGGCGACTGAGCCGAGCTGTCCGCGGCGTCGCATCAACTCGTGACGTGCGATGCGCCGGAGCACCTAGTGGAGCCAAGCGAGTGCCTCCTCTCGGCGCGGGTGCCCACAGCGCGACTGCTCGACCCAGCGGCGAGATTCGGGGTCCGAGAGGGTGAGCGCGACCGCCTCGGGATCGGTACTCACGTTGCGCAGGCCTATGAACTGCACCTCGCTGTGGCTGACCTCGACAAGCACGGCGGCGCGCGCCGCCGCGGCGGCCCGGGCGATCGCCAGCAGCGTCTCCTGGTTGTCGACGTTGAACGCACCCGCCGAGAAGCCCTCCGCTCGAGCTCGCTCCATCAGCTCCCGCGTCTGCTCCACTTTGCCGCTCATTGTTGGCTCTCACCTCCGTTGGTCCGCCACGCCGGCTTTCTTCGCATTAGCGCCCGCGCCACGGAGGTCCTGAGTCGACGATCGACGCCGCTCCGCCGCGTGGCGTGAAGACGAGATCGAAGTACAGCTCGAACCAGGTCGCCTGGTGTTCCTCACGGGGGTCAGCCGTGGTCCGCAGTCGAGGGGCCTCGAGCCGGAACGTCCCAGCGGCGCCCCGGCTCCGCGGCCCTTTCGGCTTGGTTGCCCGCGCCTCCGGTGTCTCGGCGTCAGGCGGGTCGCGCTTGGTGGCGGCTCGGGTCATCGTTGGCGTCGGGCATCTGTCTCAGCGGGTGTGGGAGTTCTTACCGGGTAAGAACTGTCAGCGATGCCGGGTCTCATGTCTGCGACCGACCGGCGAGCCGTTGGCTGCCGAAAGCGAAAGCGAGGAACGATGAGCGCAAAGGCGGCGACGAACGAGGAGCGGTGGTCCGGTTTGAGTCGGCAGGATCTCGTGGCGCTCGGCAGGACCCTCGTCACGGATCGACTGGAGGCGATCGGCTGCACGGTGACGCCGCCACCGGGCCGGCTCGGTGGGCGGCTCACGGTGCAGACCCCTTCGGGGACGGCGGCAGAGGTGTTCGTCTCGACCCAGCGGCTCGGCGGATACGTGTTCTGGACCAAGCGCCGACTCCAGCTGGCGGCCAACCGGTTCGCCGGGGTCGTCCTGCTGACGGAGGCCGAGGAACCGTTCGTTTACCTCGTGCCAAGCCTGGAGTGGTCACACGCAACGCCTCCGCTCAAGGACCGTGACAACATCGGCAAGCGCAGCGAGCCCGAGTACGGGATCTCGCTGGCTCGGTCATCGCTGGCGTCTCTCTCTCGCTACGCCTGGGACCTCGGGGGCGGGGCCGAGCATTTTCGGTAGCGGCGTCACGGTGCACTGGGCGCCGGCACGGCGGGGTGGAGAGCGACGCCTTCGAGGTGCTCCGCGGGGGCGGCAAGCCAGCCGCCTGCTGACCCGTCCATAGGCTTCCCAGTCCCCATAGGAAAGGCCAGGCTATGCCCCAGCGACCGGTCATCGTTTTCGATGTCAACGAGACTCTTCTCGACTTGGAGACGATCCGCCCCGTCTTCGACCGCATCTTCAATGACTCCGCGGCGATGCGCCTGTGGTTCGCCGGCCTGATCACGTACTCCGAAGCGCTGACCCTCAGCGGTGTGTATGTCCCATTCACCGACATCGGCGGCTCCGTGCTGCGGATGCTGGCGGCCACCCAGAGGATCGCGATCACCGATGCCGATGCCGCCGAGCTCACCGACCGGTTTGCTTCGATGAGGCCTCACCCGGAGGTTCACGGCGCGCTCCGCCGGCTCACCGACCACGGCTTCCGGCTGTTCACGCTCACCGACAACACGCTGGAGATCTCGTGGCAGCAGCTCGAGCGTGCCGGCCTGACCGACTTCTTCGAGCGTCGCTGCAGCGTCGATGAGACCGTCAAGCGCCACAAGCCGGCGCCAGAGGCCTACCACTCAGTTGCGAGCGCGCTCCAGGTTGATCCCGGCGATATCTGCCTGATCGCCTCTCACGTGTGGGACACGATCGGCGCGCAGTCCGCGGGCTGGCAGGCCGCTCTGATCCTACGGCAGGGCAACGCGCCGCTCGACGTCGGCCCGCAGCCCCACTACATCGGCGACGACCTCGACGCCATCGCAGATCAGCTGCTCGAACGCTATCCAGCAATGGCAGGCGAAACGCCCAGCTGAGGCCTTCCCAGACGAGCGAGCGCGTTCCGGCGATCCAGGAGAATGATGCCCGGCCGGGGGTCAGAGGTCGAGCGTTAGCTCGGAGCTGGGTCGACTGCTGCAGACGAGGACTCGGCCGTCGGGGGGCGGTTCGAGCGGTTCGATGTGGTATTCGACCTCGCCGGCGAGCAAGCCGCTTTCGCAGCTGTGGCAGGTCCCGTTGCGGCAGCCGAAGCCGACCCGCACGTCGCATGCTTCCGCGAAGTCGAGCAGGCTCGGGTATCGATCATCCCACGACACGGCGAGGTTGCTGCGCGAGAATGTCACGATCGGTCCGGTGCCCAGTGGACCGTCGGGGGGGTGTGGCGCCCGGTCACCGGTCGTCACAATGCCCGAGCTGTGGGTGTCGACGGCACCGAAGACCTCGGTGGCGATCCGTTCTGGCGCGACGCCGCGGGCGGCGAGCGCGACGCCGATCGCGCGCATGAAGGCGTCCGGCCCGCACACGTAGTAGTCGGCGTCTGTCGGGACGCAAACCCGTTCGAGGGCCGTCAGGTCGAGCCGGCCTGAGAGGTCTGGGTCGGTGAGAGGCGCATCCGAGCTGGTGGGCTTGCTGTATGCGACGAGGCGGTGACTTTCGGGGAGTGCCGCGAGCAGCTCGTCGACCTCGGCTCGGAAGGCATGCTCGTCGTGATTGCGCGCGCTGTGAAGCCACCACACCGGTCGCGTGCTGTGCGCAGCGGCCAAGGCGTGCAGCATCGCGAGCACCGGAGTGGCGCCGACTCCGGCGCTGATCAGCACGACCGGACGAGTGCCGTCACGCAGTACGAAGTTCCCACGAGGAGCGGCAACGTCCAAGAGGTCGCCGACCTTGACGCGTTCGTGCAGGTAGCAACTGACCGCGCCGTCGCGCTTGACGCTGATCCGGTACCCACGCTCGTCAGCGAAGCTCGACAGCGAGTAGCTTCGGATCAGCTGGCGCTGGTCGATGTCCGGTCGCACCCGCACCGTGAGGTACTGGCCGGGCGAGGCAAGACGCGTGAACCCGGCGTCCTCGGTCGGGACGAGGATGAACGAACTGATGGTCGAGCTCTCGCGATGGATCCCGGCGACGCGTAATGGCTGAAAGCCGCTCCAGGCCGGCGAAGAGGGGGTATCGCTGTCGGCCTTCGCGAGGAGCCCGCGGAAGCTTGCCTGCCAGCCCTCGCTCAGCGCCGGTATGCGCAGTGCGCGTTCGATCAGTGCACGCGACTTGTGGGGGAGGTACAGCAGCGCGTCGATCTCGGCGACCGTGAGCTGTTCCGGACCGTCGGCGACTTTGATGATCTCGTCGCCGGCCTGCACGGGTCCCTCCTTAAGGACGCGGAAGTAGAACCCCGGGCGGTGGTGCGCTACGAGCAGCGTCGGCATCGCCGGCTCGTCCACGCGGATGCCGACGCGGTAGCACGTAACGCGCGGTTGGGTGACCTCGAACAGCGCTTTGCCGATCCGGTAGCGGTCCCCGATGCAGACCTGGTCGTCCGCGAGGCCTTCCACCGTGAAGTTCTCGCCAAACTGACCGTAGCTGAAGTCGTCGCGTCCGAGTTCTCGCTCCCAGTAGCGGTACGAGTCGAGCTGGTAGACGAACACAGCGCGGTGCTCACCGCCATGCGCGAGCCGGTCTGCCTGGTCGTCGCCGTCGATGTTGATCCGTCGGACCATGCGCGGGCCGTCGACTGGGTCCTTCCAGATTGCCGTGCGGACGATCTTGCTCTCCCACTCGATCTCTCGGGGTCCGCCGACGTTGACCGAAAGCAGCCGTCCGCTGATCACACCGCACACGGTGACGGGACGGCCACTGTGGAACGCTGCCCCTCGAGGCCACGGTCCTGATGGCTGCGACACGGCACCGAGCCTCTGTCCGGACGTACACGCTTGCGTGGGGTCAATGGCGAGATGAGTGTCTCGCCGCCGTCGCGTCTTACCGCGCTACTCCGGACCGATGTCGCCGAAACGCCGTGCGGCCTCCAGTAGCCCGTCGTGATCAGCCCGACAGCCCCGGCACACGCGCAGGTGGATCGCCGTCCCGGGGAAGCGCTCGCTCGGATCCTCACCGCGCAGCTCGAGTTCGACATATTGGTCCATGATCGGAACGCCGGCGTCGCAGCCGGCATCGCCGTCTTGGGCGCGCAGCAGCTCGTCGAGCTCATGACGGTCGGTCATGATCGCGCCTCGTCGTCGGTGAGCGGGTACCCCGCGGCGGCCAGGCTGTCGCGCAGCTTGCGCCGGGCGTCGAACAGGTTCTTGTAGATCGCATTGCGGTTGGAGCCCAGTTCCAGGGCGAGCACGTCGATCGGTACGTCGTTCAGGGCGATCGCGACGAACACCTCCTGCTGGCGCGGCGTCAAGTCCCGCCCGACCGCCTTCCTCAGAACGACGAGCTGCTCGCGGCGCTCGGCATGCTCGCTGGGCCGGGACGCGAGGGTGTCCGGGAACTCGTCCAGTTCGAGATCCTCGCGGCTCGGCGGCTGGCGCTGCCAGGCGTGCCGCGCGAGCTTGCTCGATACTTCGAAGATCGCGAACTTGTACGCCCACGTCGTGAACCGGCTGAGGCCCTTGAAGTCGTCGATCTTCGCCAGGATGTTCACGAGCGCATCGTCGGCGCACTGGTGCGCGACATCGTCGAACTCCTGGCCAGCCAATGCCGGCAACTGCGCACGGCGACGGTGGAGCTCGTGCAACGCCGCACGCCCAAGGAGGTCGTGGAGCCTCGCGACTCCCTCCTCGTAGCGGGGATGGTCGGGATGCAGCTGCTCGACCCACCGGCGCGAAGCCGAATCCCCCCGCACCAACGGTCGATCGGCCCGTTCGGGCAACGGGCGTTCAACGCTCACCAGCAGATCGTAGACCCCGGTCGTTTCCTCCCGCCGAGCCATCGCGGGTAAGCCCGCGGTTCGTGGCGCCACCAACCCTGCTGACGTCCCGCATCCCAACGACTGGAGCGCAAGATGGGTCTCTCATGGCAACAAGGGCCGCTCGGCCGGAACCCAAACGGACAATTCCTCGTGCCCGGCATCCCGCAACGCGTGCTGTACGCCGAGCCCCTGCGGCGCAGCATGCGGGCCGAGCTCGGCGGGCGCACCGTGGTGCGCAGCGACAATGCCGTCCTGTTCTTCGAGCCCGGGCGCTACCCGGTCGCGTACTTCCCGATCGGCGACTTCGCCGAAGGCGCACTCCGCCCGATCGACCATCACAGCCAGCATCCCGAGCTCGGCGAGACCGGCTGGTTCGAGGTTGTCGCCGGCGCCCGCCACGCTGCGCGGGGCGCCTGGCAACACGTTGCGCTCCCCGACCACGCTGCAATCCTCGAAGACAAGGTCGCGCTCGCATGGCGGGCGATGGACGCCTTCTACGAGGAGGACGACCGCATCCTCGGCCACGCCGCCGACCCCTACCATCGCATCGACATCCGCCACAGCTCGCGCCATCTCCTCGTGCGCGCCGGCGAACGCGTCGTCGCTGATAGCACCAGCCCCATTGTGCTCTACGAGTCCGGCTTCGCGCCACGCTGGTACGTGCCGCGCGACGACGTCTTCGCCGACGCCCTGGCGCCAAACGAGCTGCAGACGTTCTGCCCATACAAAGGCATTGCCTCCTACTACGACATCGACGGCACGCAGAACGCGGCCTGGTCCTACCGCGCACCATTCGCCGACATGGCGGCGATCGGCGACCTGGTCTCGTTCGAGCCCGACCGCGTCGAGGTCACCCTCGACGGCCAGCGCCTCGAACTCGAGCCAGGGCAGAACGTCACCTCGCACGGCATCGACCGCAACCTCGACATCGGCGAGGCCGGCGCACTCACGGCCGCCGTCGAGGGAGCTTTGTGACATGACCTACAAGCTCGAAGTGGTCATCCAAGCGCGCGGGCCAGCAGGCAGGCCTGATCCTGCGCCAGGGGAAACGCGCCGCTCGACATCGGACCCCAGCCCGACTAAATCGGCGACACCCTCGACGTGATCGCCGAGCAGCTGATCGCTCGCTATGGAGGGCGACTGAGCATCGGGGAGTAACGGCCCACCGGCGGCCTCCAGCGGCCCGGGCCGCGGTTCGTCCCCTCGACCGAGCGCGTTCGTCGCAGCGGAGGCGCTTTTTTCGGCGTCGCGCCCGGGAAACGTAAGACCCGGTGTCGCGGACGGCACAAACGGTTCAAAGCGATGGAGCAGCTCGTTTGAGCACTAGTTGGGGCACCATGACGCCGGAGTAGAGATGACGCCAATCACGCGAGGGTTCCATGGCCGCCCACGATCCCCAGGGGACGCGTCGAGGCTCCCTCCAGGCCAGTACCTGACCACCGACTTCCCGGTCCTGTCCTACGGGCCAACGCTCAGATCCAGCGCGAGCTGCGCAAGATCGCGCGTCGCCAGCCCGGCTGCCAAGCGTTGATGACCCAGTTCGGGCTCGGGGAGCTGGTCGCCTTACCGGCTCGCCGGCCAGCACCCGCAGAGACACGATGGTGGTAGCAGCTTGCCTCCAATTGGAAGATCGACCGGTTGCCCGTTGCCTACGGGCTCAGCGAAGAGCCCATGCGGAGCTGGGGGCTCCTCGTCTCCGGTGCGATCAAGTCCACGGCGAGAATCCCACGCGCCGGACGCGTTCGCGCTGGGGGTCGTCCCTCGCGATCCCCCTAAACGCGCTCGCCGGAGCCCCGTTTAGGGAGTTCGTGAGGGATCGCCCAAGTGCGTTCGCCGCCCCGGCGTGGGAGTATCCCGGCGGATCGTCTTTCACGAACGGGGGAGGGGACCATGACCGGGGTCCTGTATCGAATCGCGCAGTTCTGCGTCCGACGGAAGTTCATCGTGCTCGCGGTCTGGCTGGTGGCGGCCGTGGCGCTCGTCGCCATCTCGCACCGGATGGGCGACAACACCAACGACAACCTGTCGCTGCCCGGAACCGACAGCCAACGCGCGACCGACGTCCTCGCCAAGTCTTTCCCGATCCAAGCCAACGGCATCAGCCCAGTCGTCCTGCACGCCCGCAGCGGCAAGCTGACGGACTCCAAGTACTCCGGCGCCGTCAACGACGCGGCGGCCGACCTCGCCAAGCAACCGGACGTCGCCTCGGTGGTCAACCCGCTGACGCCGCAGGGAGCGACCGCGTTGAGCCGGGACAAGACCACCGGGTATCTGAGCGTCGGCCTGAAGGTCAGCCCCGGTTCGATCTCCGAGGAGGAGGCTCAGCAGATCATCGACTCGGCCGCCAAACCGGCCGAGGCCGCCGGCTTGGAGGTCCAGACCGGCGGACAGCTCGGTCAGAAAGTGTCCAAGCCCGGAACCGAGTCGAGCGAGCTGATCGGGATCATCGCGGCGATGCTGATCCTGACGTTCACGTTCGGGACGGTCGTCGCGATGCTGGTGCCGATCGTGACGGCGATCTTCGCGCTGCTGGCGACGCTCGCGATCATCCGCATGCTCGGTCACGTGGCGACGGTGCCGACGGTCGCGCCGACGTTGGCGACGATGATCGGCCTCGGTGTCGGAATCGACTATGCGCTGTTCATCGTCACGCGCCACCTGCGCGGATTGCAGGACGGTCTGGGGATGGACGAGTCGATCGCCCGGGCGGCTGCCACCTCGGGCGGGGCCGTGTTCTTCGCCGGGGGGACGGTCACGATCGCGCTCGTCTCGCTGGCCGTCGCGGGCATCCCGCTGGTCACGACGATGGGGTTGATGGCGGCGATCGCCGTGGTCGTGGCGGTGATCGCGGCGCTGACGCTGCTCCCGGCGGCGCTGGCGCTGCTCGGGCCACGGATCGGCTCGCTCCGCGTTCGCCGACCGCCGACCGAGGAGCAGGCGCGGCAGGGGCTATGGGCGACGTGGGCGAAGGACATCGCCAAGCAGCCTGCGATCGCCGGTCTCGCGGCGCTCGCGATCCTGATCCCGTTGACGATCCCGCTGTTCTCGCTGAGCCTGGGTCAGCAGGACACGGCGGCGCTGTCGACCTCGACCACCGCCCGCCAAGCCTACGACCTGCTCTCGAAGAACTTCGGACCCGGCAGCAACGGCCCGCTGATCATCGCGGTATCGCTCGGCTCGCCGGCGAAGGCGCCGTCCGGCAGCTCGAGCTCGGGGGCGTCGAGCACCGGGGCGTCGAGCTCGGGCGCGTCGAGCTCGGGAACGTCGGGCTCGCAGTCGGATCCTCGCGCAGGCGACCCGCGCCTAGCCACGTTGCAGAAGGACATATCGTCGACGCCCGGTGTCGCCGCGGTCACGCCGATTCAGATCGACAAGCCGGGAACGAGCGCGTTCTTCAACGTGATCTCCAAGCACGGACCGGCCGAGGACCAGACCACACATCTGGTCGACACGCTGCGCAACAGCGTGATTCCGGCAGCGGAGAAGGGCACCAACATGCACGCCGACGTGGGCGGCAGCACCGCGGCCTACGACGATCTCGCCTCGAAGATCTCGTCGAAGCTGCCGTTGCAGATCGTCGTCGTGATCGCGCTCAGCTTCCTGCTGCTGGTGCTCGCATTCCGGACGGTCGTGATCCCACCGCAGGCGGCGCTGATGAATGTCCTGTCGATCGGCGCGTCATATGGGGTGCTGACCGCGGTCTTCCAATATGGTTGGCTGTCGCACCTAATCGGGCTCAGCGGGTCGGTTCCGATCGTCTCCTACGTCCCGTTGTTCATGTTCGCGATCCTGTTCGGCCTGTCGATGGACTACGAGGTGTTCCTGGTCAGCCAGATCGAGGAGCACGTGCACGCCGGCGAGGACAACCGCTCCAGCGTGATCTCGGGCCTTGTCACCAGCGCCCGCGTGATCACCGCGGCCGCCGCGATCATGGTGTTCGTGTTCGGGAGCTTCGTGCTCAACGGCGATCCGACGATCAAGCAGTTCGGGGTCGGGCTCGCGATCGCGGTGATCCTCGACGCGACCGTCGTCCGCTGCCTGCTGGTGCCGGCCCTGATGCTGCTGATGGGCAAGGTCAACTGGTACATGCCCGGATGGCTGGACAAGCTGGTTCCGCGCGTCAGCATCGAAGGTGCCGAGTTCTTCGCGCGCCGTGATCGGGAGTCAGAGGGCGAGCGCGACGAGATGACGGTCGCGTGACCGGGGGCTGATCGCGGAGGGCCGCCGTAACTCAGTGGAAGCGGATCACAGCGCTCCGCCGGCCGCCGGCGGCGCCGTCGGGTCGACGGATCGGCCGGATGTGTGCTCACGCGCGAGGTAGTCCTCGACTGCCATCGGCGACGCGCTCGATCGCTTGATCACGGTCAGCAGCGACGACATCGTCGCCACCTCCTCCACCTGCTCCTTCAAAAACCACTGCGTGAACTGCTCGGAGAGGAAGTCGCTCTCCCCGCGCGCGACGCCCATCAGCGCCGCGATCTGGTCCGACACGCGGCGCTCCTGGTCAAGCGCGAGCGCCACCGGCGCGACCACATCGGCGAACGCCGTCTCAGGCGCAGCGACGCCGGGGATCTGTACGTCGCCATCGGCGTCGAGCAGGTACTGAACCATCATCAGCGCGTGGTTGCGCTCCTCCACGGCCTGCCCGTAGAAGAATGCCGCGAGCCGCGGCAGCGTTTGCGAGTCGTAGTAGATCGCGTTGGCGATGTACTGCTGGGATGCTGCGAACTCGTTGGCGATCTGCTCGTTGAGGCGTTCGACGAAACGGGGGGCTGCCATCACGGCTCCTGGTCGTTTGCGACTTGGCGACTGCTGCCCGGCGTGACACCTTGCGATCGCCAGGCCGTCGGCGCCATGATGTCGCACGGCCGAGCTTGACGCAGCCCGGTGCGTATCGGCCGACCCCGACCCGGATGACGCGTCCTCCGCTTCGGCGACGATTCGCGTTAGGCGGTCAGGATCAGCGGCGCGCCGACCGTGACCACGACCGTGTGCTCGACGTGCGCCGACGGCGCACCGTCGTCGGTCAGCACCGTCCACCCGTCGCGGGCCAGATGGACGTCGCCGGTGCCGGCGCAGATGATCGGCTCGATCGTCAGCACGAGCCCCTCGGTGAGCGGTTCCGCGTCGGCCGGCTCGTAGTAGTTGTGGACCGTCGGGGGCTCGTGGATGCGCCGCCCGATCCCGTGGCCGGTCAGCTCGCGGCAGACGCGGTAGCCGCGGTCGGTGACGGCTTGCTCGACGGCGCCGCCGATCCAGCTCAGCGGGTTGCCCGCCCTGGCGACGCGGAGCGCGTCGTTCAGGCCCTGGCGCGCCGCTCCGACCAGCGCCAGCGCGGATGGGCGGCTCGGCCCGACTCCGACCGAGACGCAGGCGTCGGCGTAGAAGCCGTCCAGCTCCGCGGTCACGTCGAGCTTGACGAGATCGCCTCGGCGCAACCTGCGCCGCCCGGGGATCCCGTGCACCGCCTCGTCGTTGACGCTGATGCAGTTGACGCCCGGAAAGTCGTAGTCCAGCTGCGGGCCCGACCGCGCTCCGGCGCGCTTGAACACGCGCCCGCCGATCTCGTCCAGCTCACCGGTGCTGACGCCCGGCGTGACCGCGGCGCGCATCGCCCGGATCGCCTCGGCGACGACACGTCCGGCGGCCTTCAGGTGCTCGAGCTCGTCCGGATCGTCGATCGACATACGCCATGAAACAGTAGCCGCCGCCGCCCCGTTCTTCGCATCATCGCAACCGACCGTACCGCGGCCCCATTATCGTGGGCACGATGGCTCAGGCGACAGGGAGGTCCGGGCGGGACGAGGGGCTGCTGGCGCGCGCCGCCGGCGGCGATCAATCCGCCTTCGCGCAGCTGATCGAGCCCCACCGTGGCGAGCTGCACGCCCACTGTTACCGGATGCTCGGCTCGGTGCACGATGCCGAGGACGCGATGCAGGACGCGCTGCTGCGGGCGTGGCGGGCGCTGCCACGGTTGCAGGCTCGCAGCTCGCTGAGGTCATGGCTGTACACGATCGCGACCAACGCCTGCCTGGACGTGATCGGCAAGCGGCCCAAACGGATGCTGCCGATGGATATGGACCCGCCCACCCCGGCGGCTGATCCGGCGGTCGGCTCGGGCACGCCCTTGGCCGAGACGGTCTGGATCGAGCCGTATCCGGACGAGGTCCTGGCGCTGCAGGACGGGTTCGCCTCGCCGGACGCGATCTATGAACGCCGTGAGTCGATCGAGCTGGCGTTCGTGGCGGCACTGCAGCACCTGCCGGCGACCCAGCGGGCGGTGCTGATCCTCCGTGAGGTGCTCGGATTCTCGGCCAAGGAGGTCGCCGCGACGCTGGACACGTCGGTGCCGTCGGTCAACAGCGCGCTGCAGCGCGCCCGCGCGGCGGTCCAGGAGCGCGTGCCCGAGCAGTCACAGCAGTCGACGCTGCGCGAGCTCGGCGACGACGAGATCAAGCGGCTCGTCGACCGCTACGTCGACGCCTGGGAACGGTGCGACGTCGACGCCTTCGCATCAATGCTGGCTGAGGAGGCCACGTTTGCGATGCCGCCACTCGCCAGCTGGTTCGCCGGCCGAGACGCGATCGCCCGGTGGGCCGCCAAGGAGCCGATGTCGGGGCTCGACCGGTGGCGGGTGTTGCCCGCGCGGGCCAACGGCCAAGTCGCGCTCGGGTACTACTGCCCTGATCAGGACGGGCGCCGCTTCGTGCCGTTCGCGCTCAACGTGCTGACGTTCCGCGGGGGTGAGATCGCGAACGTGACCGCGTTCATCGCCCGCTCCTCGCGGCAGCTGGACCCGGTCGCGCAGCAACGTTTGACCAAGGAGCCGGTCGTCGATTCGCTCGCGACCGATCTGTTCACCGGCTTCGGTTTGCCCGCCGAGCTGGCGTTCTGAAAACGCCGCAATCTCCCGAACCGGAATTGCGCAAACGCGGGTCTGTCAGACTGAGAAACGATGGCACCATTCGGATTCGGCGGGCAAGCGCCGAGCAAAGAGGAGCAGGAGGCGGCCGAGGTCGACCTCGAGCGGATCCGCGGCGGCGGAATCCCGCTCGGCGCCGAGCAGCGGCTACAGCGCGTCGGCGAAGCGAAGGCGCCGTTCTTCACCAGCGACCTGAGTTCGAAGGAGTACGCGCTCGCGCAGGCGTCGGGCCTGCAGCCCGTCGCGCAGGTGATGGGCTCCTCGGTGGTCAAGCACGGCTACCAGAACTACGGCTGGGCGAACTACAACTACGGCGGGATCACCGAGCTCACCGCCTTCTCGGACCCGTGGAACCTGGCCCGGAGCCGAGCGTTCGGTCGGCTGGGCCAGGAAGCGCAGTTGGCCGGAGCCGACGCGGTGATCGGCATCGAGCTGACCAGCCAGGGCGTGGCCGGCAACCAATCCGACGTTGAGTACATGGTGTTCGGTACGGCCGTGCGCGAGACGACGCTGGCCGCCCGTCCACAGTCGGGGCCGCGGCTGTGCGCGCTGTCAGGTCAGGACGTCGACAAGCTGCGCCGGATCGGTGCGGAGATCCGCGGCGTTCTCGGACACACGACGGTCGTCTGCGTGACGCTCAGCTGGCAGGCGGGCCGCGCGATGCGGATGTGGTCGGGCAATCTGGAGCTGACCGAGATCACCCAGGGGGTGTACGAGGCCCGGCGGCTGGTGATGCGCGAGATCCTCCGCCAGGCGCGCGATGTGCGGGCCAATGACGTCGTGATCTCGACGCTGCGCCACGACATCAATCACGTCGAGTACGAGCAGGGGGGAGCGGGGACGCAGCACGTCTTCATCATCACCATGCACGTGCTCGGCACCGCGATCGCGCTCGGCGCGCACGAGCCGCATCCGGCCCCGCTGCACGGGCCGACGCTGTCAATCGACCTTCGCGGCTAACCACCACCACGAAAGAAGAGCCCATGTCCGCATACGACCCGACCAGCACCGAGGGGCTCGCCGAGCACGCGACCGAGCGGCTGCAGATGAACGCCCGCGGGCTGTTCACCTCCGATCTGTCGGTCAACGAGTACCTCTGCGTCGAGAAGGCGGACTTCGAACCGGTCGGCCTCGTTGTCGGTTCGAGCATCTACCACATCGGCTACCAGCAGTCCGCGTTCAAGTCCAACCAGGAGATGACGGTCCTGACGCAGGCGATGTACGAGGCGCGCGAGCTGGCGATGACGCGGATGGAGGAGGAGGCCGATCAGCTCGGGGCGGACGGGATCGTCGGCGTGCGCCTCGATATCGGACGCTACGAGTGGGGCGCGGACATCGCCGAGTTCATCGCGATCGGCACCGCGATCAAGCACAAGGGCGGCAAGGTCCATCGGGCCCCCAACGGCCGCCCGTTCACCTCCGACCTGTCGGGCCAGGCGTTCTGGACGCTGATGCAGACCGGCAAGCGTCCGGTCGGGATGGTTTTGGGCAACTGCGTCTACCACGTCGCCCACCGCGGCGCACTGCAGACGATGCGCCAGGCGGGCAAGAACGTCGAGCTGGAGCAATACACGCAGGCGCTGTACGACGCGCGCGAGCTGGCGATGGAGCGGATGCAGAAGGAGGCCGAGGCGATCGGCGACGGGGTGCTGGGGATCGTCGAGGTCAAGCTCCACGAGAACAACCACGGTTGGGGCTCCAACGTGATCGAGTTCTTCGCGGTCGGGACCGCGGTCGTGGTCAATGAGCACGCCGAGCCCGGCGCCCAGCTGCCCGACATCACGCCGGTGCTTGACATCAACGACTGACGCCACGGCCGCCCATGCGCGCGTTCGCGGCCGTGCCGGTGGCTGCGCTCACGGTCGTCGCGTGTGGAGCGTCGAAGCCGAGCGCGTAGCCGACGGCCGCGACTTCGAGGCGTGCGCTGGCCGCGCCGGCATGCTCGACCGCAGTCGCCGCCGCGACCAATGGGATCGCCGGTTCGATGACAGCACGTTTGTCCCGCGCCTCGGAACAGGGATCGCCGGGTGCGCTGCTTGGGACGCTGCGGTCGGCGGTCGGCGGTCGGCGGTCGGCGGTCGGCGCCGGCGCGATTGAGGTCGGCGCCGGCAACGAGCGCTACGCGTTCGTCTCGCTGGAGTACAGCGCGCAGACTGCGGCCTTCGATCTCGCCGCGGCGCTGCGCGACGGGTTCCGGGGCGCGGCGCGCGTCGGGACGATCCCCGTTGATCCCGGTCCGGTCGGCATCGCGGTATCGCCCGACGGTCGTCTGCTGTACGCGACCTCCGAGATTCGCCGGAGCGCGAAGGCGGCCGACCGGGTGGGGACCCTGTCGGTGATCGAAGTCCCGAGAGTGCAGACGCACCCAGCGCCGGCGGTCAGCTGCAGGCGATCGACACGCGCGGGCTGGGGGTGACCGCCGCCCGTGCTCGCGATCGCTCACGAACGATGGCGAATCCTCCCCCATATCCGGGGTCAAATCGCGTCAGTTCGGAGCGAGCGTCTCGAGAGCTATCTCTTGGCGATGCCCGCCGTGCCCATGGCCGCCGCGTTCCGCCGCCGCCCTTGGCAGGAGCCTCGTCACAGGTTATGGTCAGCATTGACGCGGGGGAAGGATCGGAGAGGTTCAGATGAGCACGGGCACTGTCAGCCCGCAGCAGCCGACGGTGCCCGTTCGGCACCGGTTGAACATCGACGCGATGACCGACGCGCAGCTGGCCGGGTTCCGCGCCGCGATGAGCGCATCGATGGCGATCGGCGACGAGCGCGGCTACAACTATCAGGCCGGGATCCACGGGCTGCCGCTGCCGATCAGCTGCGACATCGCCCACGGACAGCCGATCTTCTTGCCGTGGCATCGCGCGTATCTGTACTTCTTCGAGCTCTCGATACGGGGGCAGGGCGCCGACGTGACACTCCCATGGTGGGATTGGACCGCGGATCCCGCGATTCCGGTGGCCTACGGCCAACCCACGGTGGACGGCGCGCCCAACTCGCTGTTCTCGGCGAAGGTGGATCCGATCGCGCTGGAGCAGGGAGCTCGCAGCGGTGATCATAAGGCGCCTGAGACCGTGCGCTTTCCCGGCCAGCCGGGCTCGCCGCCGCTGCCGACGGCGGCCGACGTGGAGGCCGTTCTGCGGCTCGGGTCGTTCGTCGACTTCAGCCACCAGCTCGAGCAGCTGCACAACAACGTGCACGTCTGGGTCGGTGGTGACCGGGGTCACATGGGGGACATCCCGTTCGCGGCGTTCGACCCGATCTTCTGGGCCCACCATTCGATGATCGACCGTATCTGGCGCATCTGGCAGCTGGGCCACCCGCAGTTGGGCGTGCCGTCAAGCCTGCTCGGCGAGGCGTTGCCGCCGTTCGCGATGACGGTGCAGCAGACGCTTGACGCCAACTCGCTCGGCTACGACTACGCGGTCCGGGCCACCAGCAGTCCGGTCCCGACGACCGCGTCGACCACGGAGGGATGAGGGGATGCATCGCTATGTCTCGCAGTCGATCGACAACCCCGGCCACGATGCGGCACCGTTTCAACGCGCGGACCTCGTGTTGTACGGCGTCGATCATTCGGGCCCGAGCTTCGAGGCACGGGTGTTCTTCAACGCGCCCGACGCGAACGTGTCCACCGCCCGCGACGATGCCGCGTTCGCGGGCTCGTTCACGGTGTTCGGGCACGCGGGGTGTGCGGGCGACGTCGGGCACTGCGAGGTGCCCACCGGTCCGCGTGACCCGTTCGACCGCCGGCCGCCACACGCGCTGACCCCGCAGACCAAGACCGTGATCGTGACCGACGCGCTCCGGCGCGTGACCGATCCCGAGCTCGTGATCACGATCGTCGCCGTCGCGCCCGGCGGCGACGGGCCGATCGAGTCCGATGCGTTGCGGCTCGAGTCGTTCCGGCTGCTGACGTTCGACTGATCGGCCGGCGCCCGCCGGCGTGTCAGGCGTTGCGCAGCAGACCCTCGGCGCGAGCCCACTCAATCGTCTTGCGCAGCGTTTCGCGAGCCGGGGTGTAGGTCAGTCCGAGCTCGCGCTCGGCGCGGGAGCCGTCGTATCGGTGGCCGTGCAGCAGCGTGCGCACCATCTCGCGGCAGACCGGCGGTTGCCTGCCGCGCAGCTTGAAGGCGGTCTCGACGCAGGCGCCACCGATCCTCGCGACCGCGCGCGGCGCCAGACGCGGCTTGGCTTCGACGCCGGCCACCTCGGCCGCCAGCGACAGCGCCTCGGTCATCGTCAGCCGGATCCCGGACAGCAGGTAGCGCTCGCCCGCGGCGCCGCGCTCGGCCGCCAGCAGATGGCCGGCGACGCAGTCGTCGATGTCGACGAGGCTCATGTTGGTGTCGACGAACACCTTCAGGCGTCCGTCGAGGAACAGCAGCAGGAAGCGGCCGGTACCGCCGGCGCGACCGGGGCCCTGGACCGACGACGGGTTCACGCAGACGATGTCCTGGCCGGTCTCGCGAGCGGCCTCCAGGGCCGCGTCCTCGCCCTCGGTCTTGGTCCGCTCATAGCTCGACAGGTACCAGCCGCGGGGCTTGGTCCGCTCGGTTCCGATCGTCCCCGCCGGCTCGCCGATCGTCGCGGCCGAGGAGGTGTGCACGAGCCGTGGCACGCCGGCGGCGGCCGCCGCGCGGACCGCCGCGACCGCGCCGTCGACGTTCGCGCGTTCCATCGGCGCGGGGTCGGAGATGCACAGCGAGTTGATCCCGGCGAGGTGAAAGGCGACATCGCAGCCCTGCATGCCGGCCGTCAACGCGCCCTGGTCCCAAGCCTCGCCCCGGACCGTCCGCACGCCGCGGTCGTGCAGCGTGCGTGCCGACTTCTCGCTGCGCGCCAGACCGACGACCTCGTCGCCACGGTCCAGCAGCGCGGTGATGAGCGGGGTGCCGAGCACGCCGGTCCCGCCCGTGACGAATGCGCGCCCCATCAGCTGCGCAGGGCGGCGGTCGAGCGCGCCAGATAATCAGCGCCTGACCAGCCCGTGACGGCGGCCGCGATCACCATCGCCCACTGGTCCAGGTAGGCGTCGCCGAGCACCACGTGCGGACGCAGGATCGCCAACGCGATCGCGACGAACTGGACCGTCGCCTTCCATTTGCCCAGCATCGAGGTCTCGAACTGCAGGCCGCCGGCGGCGACCGCCACGCGCAGCCCGAGGATCGTGAACTCCCTGGCGACGATCACGAGCGTCACCCACGGCGACGCGCGGTGCACGGCCACGAGCGCGATCAGCGTCGTGGTCACGAGCAGCTTGTCGGCCGTCGTGTCCAGGAACGACCCGAGCTTGGTGGTCACACCCCAGCGACGCGCGAGCCGCCCGTCGAACCAATCGGTCACGGCGGCGATCAGGAACACGATCGCCGCGGGCGTGTAATCACGGCTGAGCAGCAGCGCCATGATCACCGGGCAGGTGACGATCCGCAGACTCGTGCCGACGGCGAGCGTCCGCGATGATCGCAGCGCGTTCAAGGAGCCCGCCTCCATGCCGCGGACGTTAGCTGACAGGGGTTCTACAACAAGGCCTGTGCGAGCGCGCGGGCAGCGTTCGCGGAGTCGGCATCGAGCGCGCTCGTGGCGGCGGCGCGGGCGTGCGCGAGCGAGACCGAGCGCAGCGCCTGCTTGACGGCCGCGATCAGGCCCGGGGCCATGCTCAGCTCGGTCACGCCGAGCCCGGCGAGCAGCACCGCCGAGGCCGGTTCGCCGGCGAGCTCGCCGCAGACCCCGACCCAGCGGTCGTGGGCGGCGGCGGCACGGACGGTCTCGTCGATCAGGCGCAGGACCGCCGGCTGGGGTCCGTCCAGCAGCGCGGCCAGCCGCGCGTCGCCGCGCTCGGCCGCCATCGTGTACTGCGTCAGGTCGTTGGTGCCGACCGAGAAGAAGTCGACGTGGGGCGCAAGCCGCGCCGCGGTCAGTGCCGCGGCGGGGATCTCAACCATGATCCCGAGCGGCAGCGGCGCGTCGATGCGAGTCTCGATTCGGGCCTGGCGAAGCAGATCGTTCGTGGCGGCGATCTCGTCGAGCGTCGCGACCATCGGCAGCATCAGCTTGAGCGGATGGCCCGCGTCCGCGACCCTGAGCGCCGCCCGCAGCTGGGTGGCGAGGATCTCGGGCTTGGCGAGCGTCAGGCGGATCCCACGGACGCCCAGGAACGGGTTCTGCTCAGGCGGCATCGGCAGCGCGGGCAGCGGCTTGTCGGCGCCCGCGTCGAGCGTGCGCACGATCAGCGGCCGCCCGGCCAGCGCGGTCGCGATCTCGGTCAGCTGCTCGGTCTGTTCGTCCTCGCTGGGGAGCGTGTCGCGATCGAGGAACAGGAACTCGGTGCGCAGCAGGCCGACCCCCTCGGCGCCCGCGTCGACGGCCCGCTGGGCCTCCGCGGCGGATCCGAGATTGGCGAACACCTCGATCCGGGTGCCGTCGGTGGTGACGGCGTGCTCGTGCGCGCGCGCGGCGGCCGCGTGCGCGTTGGCATGGTCGCGCTCGCGCCGCCGCGTTGCCGCTGCGATCAGCGCCGGCGCCGGGTCGACGGTCACGGTTCCGGTCTCGCCATCGAGCAGCAGCGGCGTGCCGTCGGCGATCGTCAGCACGGCGTCGCCGAGCCCGACCACGGCGGGCAGCCCGAGCGCGCGGGCGAGGATCGCGGCGTGGGCCGTGGCCGAGCCGCGGGCGGTGACGATCCCGAGCACCCGGTCGGGATCCAGGCCGGCCGCGTCGGCCGGGGTGAGCTCGTCGGCGATCACGATCGTCGGGGGTGGGGTGTGCGTCTCGCCGGCGTCGGTGGTCGACCCGTGTACGTGCGCCGCCGGGGCGGTCGTCACGGCGGCGAGCTCCGCAAGGACGCGGCGGCCGACATCGACCACGTCGGTCGCCCGCTCGGCGAGCAACGGCTCGGGCAGCGCCCGGTAGACGGCCGCGACGTGCTCAGTCGCGTGGTACCAGGCGGTCTCGGCCGCCTGGCCGCCGTCGACCGCGGCGCGGGCTGGCTCGAGCAGCGCGTCGTCGTCGAGCAGCGCCAGGTGCGCGTCGAAGATCTCCGCCTCGGCGGCGCCGGCCCGGGCCGCGATCACGTCTCGATCGTGCTCGATCGCGGTCCGGGCGGCGGCGAGTGCGTTGTCGAGCAGCGCCCGCTCGGCGGCGGCGCCGCCCGCAGCGCGCGCCGCGGGCGAGCCGTCGTCGGCCGGCGCGGCGATCGAGCGCGCGGGACCGATCGCGATCCCTGCCGACGCCGCCACACCCGTCAGCACGTCGCCACTCTCCACGGGCGCGCGATATTTGTATCGGGGGGTGAGCGAAATATCGATCACCTCGGCGGTGGAGGGGACTGGGCCGCCCGCAGCTGCCGTGACGCCGTCACCGAAGCCGTCGGCCGCCAGTGCCTCCAGCGCCGCCACCGCATCAGCGGCCGCCGGGCCCGACGCGGTCACGACCAGTGTGTCGCCGAGCCGCGCCCCGAGCGATACGAGCCCGGTCAGGCTGCGGGCGCTGACAGGGTCGCCGCCGTCCTTGCCGACCCGCACGTCGGCGTCGAAACCCCGCGCGACGGCGACGAACCGCGCCGCCGGCCGGGCGTGCAGCCCGATCTCGTTGCGGACCGGCAGCTCGGCGCGCGCGGAGGGGGACGGCTCGGGCGCGGAGGGGGACGGCGCGGAGGCAGACGGGGGCGGCGCGGAGGCGGACGGGGACGGCAAGGGCGCGGACGGGGCCGGCGCATCGGCGGACGGGGACGGCGCATCGGCGGACGGGGACGGCGCATCGCCGGGTCCGGACGCCGGGTCGCCGGGCCCGGACGCCGGCTCGCCCACCTGCGCGGCCTTCATCGCCAGCGCCCCGCCCGCCTCGGCCGCCACCTCGTCCAGCGACGCCCCGCCCGCGGCCGCCACGGCCGCCGCGACCGCGCCCTCGACCAGCGGCGCGCCGCTCAGCCGCACCGGCCCGCCCGGATCAGAGCCGAGCATCTCGACCGCCAGCTCGGCGCTCATCAGCGCCGAGCCGAGATCCATCAACACCAACACCCCGTCGGCGGACATCGCCCGCTGCACTGCCTCGAGCACCCGCCCCGCGTCGGTCCCCAGCGCGCCTTCCTCTTCAAAGCCGCCGGCCGCCTCCAGCCGCAGCGACGGCCCCGCCATCTCCCGCGCCAGCGCGACGACCCCGTCGGCCAGCCCGGCGCTGTGTGAGACGACGACGATCCCGACCATCGAACCCGCCGCGGCCCCCGCGCCGCCGCCCTACGAATCCAGCCCGTAGGCCTTGTAGAGGTACTCGATCGGGTGCACCGACGGCCGCCGCGTCGCGTCCGCGATCTGCCAGCGGCAGGTCTCGGAGTCGCAGACGACGGTCGAGGCGCCCGACGCGGCCACCTGCTCGAACAGGTCACGGCCGACCGCCTGCGCGATCTCGTACTTCTCGACCTTGAGCCCATACGTGCCCGCGGTGCCACAGCAGCGGGCGTTCATCTCACGCACCTCGAGGCCCGGAATCAACGCCAGCAGATCGAGCGCCGGCTTGCCGATCCAGTGACCCTGCTGCTGACACGGCGCGTGGTAGGCGACGACCTCGTGGACGGGCATGAAGTCCGTCGCCAACTCGCCGCGGTCGTGGAGCTCCAGCAGCAGCTCGCAGATGTCATACACGCGCGCCGAGACCCGCTTGATCACCGGGTCGGCCTCCAGCCCGAGCACCTCGCGGCCCTCACGCTTGAGCATCAGCGTGCAGCTGGTGGCGTTGCCGACGATGATCGTGTCCTCGTTCTCCAAATACGGGTCCAGTGAATCCGCCAGCGCGCGCAGCACCTTGCGGGCGTCGTCGAACAGACCGCTGGACTGCAGCGGCAGACCGCAGCAGTCCTGCTTGGGGACGATGACTTCGAAGCCGTTGTGCTCGAGGATCGCGACCAGCTTCTCGCCCTCCCACGGCTCGTAGTACTCGGTGCCACAGCCGTGGAAGTAGACGATCTTGCGCGCGGATCTCACGCCGCCCGATCGCTTGCGCATCCACGAGGAGAAGCGTCGCCCCGCGAACGCCGGCATCGCGGCATCCCGGTGGATGCCGATCGTCTTCTCGAGCACGATTCGCGCCGGCCGCAACTTCAGCGACAGGTTCGCCAGTGGCGCGACGGGGGTCCCGACGCGCCCCAACCAGGTCGGCCGGGTGATGATCCGGTCGCGCAGCGGCCAGCCCTTCTGGCGCTTGAGCTTGTCCCGCGCCTGCGCGTTGATCTCGGCGATCTTCACGCCCTGCGGGCAGACCTGCGAGCAGATCCCGCAGCCCGAGCAGTAGTCGACCGACAGATCGACGGACGGGTCGCCCGCGACCCGGTAGCGCTCCGCTTGCGGGCCGGCGTACTTCGGCCCCGGGAACAGCGGTGAGACGTTGGCCACCGGGCATTGCGTCTCGCAGATCGTGCATTTGACGCAGTGGTCCAGGGACCCACGCAGCTGCGCGAGCTCGAGCAGATCGGTCATGACGCGACACCCTCCTGAGCCTTCGATGGACGCAAACCGGCCGCGATCAACGCCGCCGCGCGGTAGCCCGACGCGAGCGCGATTCCCTCGCCGGACCCCTCGCGCCACGGGGCCGCGCCCGGCAGCGAGGCGCCCGCCACGAACACGTTCTCGACGCCGTCGGCGCGCAGCTCGGCGTCGACCGCGACGCCGGCGCCCGCCAGCGGCTGATCGGCCAGGTACTCGCGCGTGAACCGCGGCGAGCCGCTCTCCGGGACGCCGCGCAGCTCGAGCCCCAGGACCCGCTCGTGCGTGACCCAGTGCGAGTCGAGCTCGATCGCGCCCGACGCGAAGCCGCCGCTGGCCAATACGTACCAGTCCGCGACGTATGTCAGATCGCGTCCGGCAGCGTGCGTGGCGACCGAGGTCACTCGCGGCCCCGAGCGCTCATGCGAGATCACCTCGGCGCCGAGCACGAGCCGGCCTGACGCCGCCCGCAGTGCCGAGCGCAGGATCTCGTACCGGCGCATGCCGGGAACCGACGGCGGCAGCGTCGGGATCTCGAACACCTTGCGCCCGAGACGCTGCTCCATGTCGGCGACGGCCGCGACCGGATCACGGAGCCCGAGCATCGCCGGCAGCCCGACGTGATCGTCGTCGCGCAGCATCGGCAAAAGCTGCGCGCAGAAATGACCGCGCCAGCGCGGGTCGTCGAAGTGGCGGGCCATCCCCAGCGGACTCATGTCCGCGCGCTCCATCGTCAGCTGCAGGCTGATCCCGCGTGACGGGATCTCCGCGGCCGACAGGTTGGCGGCGCACAGCGTCGGATGGAACTCCCGCAGCGCCGGAACGCTGACGATCGCGACGTTACCCAGTCCCGCCGCGTCGCCGTTGGCCATCGTGCAGGGAACCATCGCCGACGGGCGCAGCACGCCCATCGCGGTCGGCAGCAGCAGGTTGCGCTCCAAGCCGCCGACGTAGCCGTAGCCGGGCAGCGGCCCGTCGGCCGCGCACGCGGCGAACCACTGCAGCGAGTCCGACACGGCCTCGGCCCCGACGAGCGCATACGGGTGGTCGGGACGCCGGCCGATCAGCTCCGTCAACGACTCACGCGGCGAGGACACCCGCTCCGGGGTGTAGCCGAGCACGTCGATCGTGCCGGGCGACAGATGGGTGGAGCCGTGGCCCTTGGCCAGCACCGCGACCTTCGCGCCCGCCTGCGCCAAGCGCGTACCCGCGGTCAGGCCGGCCATCCCGCCGCCGATCACGACCGCGTCGAAGTGCAGCTGCGACCTCATGACCCCGGTCCCGCCGGCACCGCCTCGACGCGCGCCGCGCCCGGCGCGTGCTCGACATCGAGCACGCCCTGGAACACCCAGTCGTCGAAACGGATCTGGCGCAGCTGGTCCCCGTAGAGGATCGGCCACATGCCCTTCCAGCGCTCCTGCAGGAAGTCCAGCAGCGCCCGGTTGGCGTCCTGCGCAGACAGCTCGTCGATCCCGTGCAGCAACCCGGTCGCCCGGTAGTTGCAGAAGCCGCCCTGACACGGGCCCATGCCGAGCCGCAGGCGCCGGCGGATGTCGTCGAGCTTGATCGAGCCCGAGCGCCTGATCGCATCCTCCAGGCTCGAGCGGGTGACCAGCTCGCACTCGCAGATCACCTGCTCGTCCAGCAGCGTCGCCTCCTTGCGGGCAAGCCGCTCGCCGAGCTTGTAGTTGGCGCCGGACTCAGAGCCCGGCAGTGGCTCGTCCGCGGTCGTACACGCGCGGACGTCGCCGAGGTGCTTGCAGACAGCGTCCATCGTCTCCTCGGCCATCATCCGGTAGGTCGTCAGCTTGCCGCCGGTGATCGTCACGAAGCCGCTGACCCCGTCGCGCTGCTCGTGGTCCAGCAGCGCGTGCGCGCGGGTGACGTCGCGGGTCTCGGTTTCGGAGTTCTTCGCGTCCTCGAACAGCGGCCGAACCCCGGTCCAGACTCGCAGCGCGCGCGCCTGGCGAAAGCCCGGGACGAGCTTCTCCCCTTCGTCGAGCATCTGGTCGACCTCGTGCTCCTCGACAGTGTGATCGTCGGGGTCGTCGGTGTGCTGATCGGTCGTGCCGATCACCGAGACCGTCCGGATCGGGACGAGGATGTCGCCGTCGGTCGGCATCTGGCAGCGATTGACGACGGTGTTCACGAGCCGGTGGTTCATCGCGATCATGATCCCGCGGCCCGGCAGCACGTGGACACCCTCGATCCCGGCCATGTCGGCGATCCGCCCGGCCCAGGCGCCGGCCGCGTTGACGGTTACGCGGGCCTCGATTTCGATCTCCGCGCCGGTGCGGACGTCACGCACGCGCGCGCCCGTGACGCGGTCCGAGGAGCGATGGACGGCGATCGCCTCGTGATAGGTGAGGATCCGTGCGCCCCGCTGCTGGGCGCCGTGGGCCATCGCCCATAACATCTTCCAGACCTCGATGTTCGCGTCGGGGACGCGGAACGCGCGGGAGATCTGCGGATGCAGGCGGGGCTCTGAGGCGAGCGCCTGGCCGACCGAGATCTCCTCGCAGTCGACGCCGGTCGCCTGGCAGCCGGCGACGAACGTGTCGGCGTACGCCGGGTCGTCGAACGGAGTCGTGACGAACAGACCGCCGGTGTCTTCGATGCAGTCGGCCGCGACCCTCCGCACGATCCGGTTCTCGACGATGCATTCCTTCGCGGCGCGGGGGTCCTTGACCGCATAGCGCCCACCGGAGTGCAGCAGTCCGTGGAACCGTCCGCTCGTCCCTTCGGCGAGGTCGGCCCGGTCGATGAGGACGGCGTCGAAGCCGCGTAACGTCGCGTCCCAGGCGACGCCGACGCCGGTCGCGCCGCCGCCGATGACCAGGACTTCAGTGCTGAGCTGTGTCATTGCCGGAGCCTACCTCTCGCTCGTGACCGGGGAACGATGGGGCGGGCCGGTCGCACCGGTCCCGCCCCCGAGGCGCTGCCCCAATCAGTCCACCCAGTCAAACGTCCGGGTGACCGCCTTCTTCCACTCCTTGTAATAGGCGTCGCGCTTGCCGCCGTCGAGCTTGGGCTCCCAGCGCTTGTCCTCGGCCCAGTTGTCGACGACCTCGTCGGTCGAGGACCAGAACCCGGTCGCCATCCCGGCCGCGTAGGCGGCGCCGAGCGCGGTCGTCTCGGCGACCTCGGGCCGGATCACCGGCACGCCCAGGATGTCGGCCTGGAACTGCATCAGCAGGTCGTTGGCGACCATCCCGCCGTCGACCTTCAACGAGTCCAGCTGCACGCCGGAGTCGGTCGCCATCGCGTCGACGACCTCACGTGACTGGTAGGCGGTCGCCTCGAGCGTCGCCCGGGCGATGTGCCCGTGGTTGATGTACCGGGTCAGGCCGCAGAAGACGCCGCGCGCGTCCGAGCGCCAGTACGGCGCGAACAGACCGCTGAACGCCGGCACGATGTACATGCCGCCGTTGTCCTCGACGCTCATCGCCAGCTCCTCGACCTCCGGAGCCGCCTTGATCATCTTCAGGTTGTCGCGCAGCCACTGCACGAGCGCGCCCGCGATCGCGATCGAGCCCTCGAGCGCATACACGGCGTCCTGGTCGCCGATCTTGTAACAGACCGTTGACAGCAGTCCGGAGTTGGACTTGACCACCTCAGTGCCGGTGTTGAGCAGGAGGAAGCACCCGGTGCCGTACGTATTCTTGGCCTCGCCGACTTTGAAGCAGGCCTGGCCGAACGTCGCCGCCTGCTGGTCGCCGAGATCGCCGGCGATCGGGATCCCGGCCATCGCGCCGCTGGCAACCTCGCCGTAGACCTCGCTTGAGGCCCGGATCTCGGGCAGCATCGAAACCGGCACGCCGATCGCGTCGGCGATCTCCGGGTCCCAGGACAGCGTGTGCAGGTCCATCAGCATCGTGCGGCTGGCGTTGGTGACGTCGGTGATGTGCTGACCGCCGTTGACGCCGCCGGTCAGGTTCCACAGGCACCAGGTGTCCATGTTGCCGAACACCAGGTCGCCGGCCTCGGCCTTCTTTCGGGCGCCGTCGACATTGTCGAGGATCCAACTGACCTTCGGGGCCGAGAAATACGTCGCCAGCGGCAGCCCGACCTTGTCACGGAATCGGTCGGCGCCCGCGTCGCCGCCGATCTCCTCGACCAGCTTGTCGGTGCGGGTGTCCTGCCAGACGATCGCGTTGTGGATCGGCTCGCCGGTCGTCTTGTCCCACACGACCGCGGTCTCACGCTGGTTGGTGACGCCGAGCGCCGCGATGTCGTCCTTGGCGGCGCCGGCGGACTCCATCGCCTCGTCGAGGACCTCCGAGCAGCGCGCCCAGACCTCTTTGGGATCGTGCTCGACCCAGCCCGGCTTGGGATAGATCTGCTCATGCTCCTTCTGGGCGACCGCAACGACGTGACCTTCGTGGTCGAAGATCATCGCCCGGGAGCTCGTCGTGCCCTGGTCCAGCGCTGCTGCGTATTTCGGCATTGCTTTCCTTTCAGTCCGCCAACGTCTCGGCGGCGCTCTTGAAGAGGTAGTAGGTGGAGGTCGCGCCAGGGTCCTGGTGACCGGCGGAGCGGTCCCCCAGGTAGCTGGCGCGGCCTTTGCGTGCGACGAGCGGGGTCGTCGCGTCCATGCCCTGCTGCGCGGCGTCGACGGCCGCGTGCAGGCCGGCCGCGAGATCCGTCGCCTGCTCGATCGCCTCGACCGCCGGGGTCAGTGCGTCGATCATCGTCTTGTCGCCGAGATCCGCCTTGCCACGGGCCTTCACGCCGGCAAGGCCCGCGCGCCAGGCGGCGGCGAAATCGGCGAGATCGACCTCGGGCTTGCCCGCGAGCGTCGTGCCCAGCTGCAACAGCAGCGTCCCGTACAGCGGTCCGGCGGCCCCGCCGACGCTCGAGATGAGCGCCATCGCCACCGTCTTGAGCACGGCTCCCGGATCGGCCGGCTGCGACGCCTCGAGCTTCTCAAGCGCCTTCTGCATGCCGCGGTTCATGTTCGTACCGTGGTCACCATCGCCGATCGCGGTGTCGAGCCGGACGAGCTCCTGGCGGTGCTCGGCCATTTCCTCCGCGAACCGCTGCATCCACGCGACCGTGTGGTCGCGATCGAGCACGGTCAGGCCCCCCAGCGCAGCCCGGGGGTGTTGACCGGCACGTCCCAGTAGCGGAGCATCTCGTCGTCGAGTCGGAGCAGCGTGATCGAGCACCCCTGCATCTCCAGAGAGGTGATGTAGTTGCCGATCAGGTTGCGCTCGATCGTCAGCCCGTGCTCCGCCGCGATCTTCGCCACCTCCCCGTACATGACGTACAGCTCCAGGAGCGGCGTGCCGCCCATCCCGTTGACGAACGCAAGCACGCGATCGCCCGATGCGAACGGCAGGTCCTCGAGGGTCGGTCCCATCAGCCGCTCGGCCACCTGCGACGCCGGCCCGAGCTTCTCACGGAAGCGGCCCGGCTCGCCATGGATCCCGATCCCGATCTCGACCTCATCGTCGCCCAGCTCGAAGCTGGGCTCCCCGGAGGCCGGCGTGATGCAGGGCGTCAGCGCCATGCCCATCGACCGGCCCTCGGCGTTGACCCGGCGCCCGAGGGCGGCGACCTGCTGCAGGTCACGGCCGTCGTCGGCCGCCCCGCCGCAGATCTTCTCGACCAGCACGGTGACGCCGACGCCCCGGCGACCGGCGGTGTAGAGCGAGTCCTCGACGGCGACGTCGTCGTTGGTCAGGATCGTCTCGACCTCGATGTCCTCGGACTTCCCGAGCTCCGCCGCCATGTCGAAGTTCATCACGTCGCCCGTGTAGTTCTTGACGATGTGAATCACCCCGGCGCCGCCATCGACCGCCTTGGTCGCGGCGATCATTTGATCGGGTGTGGGCGAGGTGAAGACCTCGCCGGGGCACGCCGCGTCGAGCATTCCCGGCCCGACGAAGCCGCCGTGCATCGGCTCGTGACCCGAGCCGCCGCCGGAGATCAGTCCGACCTTCCCTTTGACCGGCGCGTCGGCGCGGATCACGCAGAATGGGTCAAACGTCACACGGAACCGGTCGCCGTGGGCTGCCTGCACACCGCGCAGCGCGTCCGCGACGACATCGTCGGGCGCATTGATCAGCTTCTTCATCTCTCGTTCCTCTTTGGGTTCTCGAATGTCTGAGCGGCGGCGCGGCACACGCGCGGCGCCGCCGCCCGGGAAGCGATCTGACTCGTGGGCCCCGACACCACTAGCGGTCGGGGTCGTTCCGGCCGATGTCCTGCACCGTCTCTCCCTCTGACATCACTCCTGGCTCGGGGGCTCTGCGGGCCCGCAGGATGTCCCGGATCGCGAAGTCGTAGAGGTACGACGCGATCGCCGCTCCGATCAGCGGCCCGACGATCGGGATCCACATGTAGTCGTTGACGTTGCCGTAGTTGCCCGGGATCGCCTCCTTGCCCCATCCCGCGATCCAGGCGAACAGCCGCGGTCCGAGGTCACGAGCCGGGTTGATCGCATAGCCGGCGTTGGCTCCGAACGAGATGCCGATCGCCATCACGACCATGCCGACCATGAACGGCCCCATGTTCGACCCGACCGGCGAGTTGTACTCATCGGTGATCGCCCAGACGAACAGGGCGAGGAAGAACGTGCCGACGATCTGGTCGACTAGCGGTCCGACGAAGCTATGGAAGTACGGCGCCGGGAACGTGGCGAACGTGCTGTAGGTTCCCAGCGAGGCGGCCGTTCCCTTCTTGATCGGCGTGCACCCCTTGAGCACCGTGCCACAGTGCCCGATCTGGTCGAAGTGGTTGATCGCGTTGTTGTAGACCAGGAACACCAGCGCGGCGCCGATGAAGCAGCCGAGTACCTGCGCGAGCCAGTAGGCGGGCACCTTGTTCCATGGCATCTGCTTTCGGATCGCGGCGCCCAGCGAGATCGCCGGGTTGATGTGCGCGCCGGAGATGCCGCCGGTGACGTACACCGCGAACGCCACCGCCAGTGCCCATCCCCAGGTGATCAGCAGCCAGTCGCCGGAGGACTGCAGGGGACCGGCGCTGCTGCGCCCTGACCCGACCAGCGCCCACAGCATCGCGACGACCCCGTCGCCAAACGAGATCAGGATGAAGCAGCCGAAGAACTCAGCCCAGAGCTCCCCGATGATCCCTTTCCGCCAAGCCAGCGGGAGATGCCGGGTCGGTCTTTCACTTACGGTTGCCACGCAGCCTCCTCTGAAGATGTGGATTGGGTGATGACTCCGTCAGGCGCCGAGGGCTCGCCGTGCAGGAGATTCAGAGGAGGCGCGCGCACGCGAGCGCGGGACCGCGCGCGCGGTCCCGATGATCACTCGAATCGCCTCGAAGCGACTCGCGTGACGCTCATGGACGTGGCTCTCACCACTCTCATCCTCACCTCGGCGACGAGTCACTGCACCCGCCGACGCCTGAAAGCGCGCCGAGACTACCAACCTCCGTACGACATTGTCAAACTCAGTGCGGATATCGCAGCGAGGCGGTAAGGTTCCCGAATGCTCACGAGCCGGCAGCTCTGCACCACGATCGCTGGCGTCGACGTGGTCCTGTTCCTCGTCGCGAGCGCGTTCAACGGTCACAGCAATACGTCCGTCGACGGCCTCGTGTGGTGGGCAGCCCTGGCGCTGTTCGTCGTGCTGATCGCGATCGGCATCTCGATCCTGGGCCGGTTCTTGTGGATTCGTCGTCGAGGCAGGGGCAGCCCCCGCCGGCGCAGCGGCTCGCGGAGGTAGGTGCAGGAGGCGGCAGCTGTCCCTTGGATCCGGACGACCGCGGTAGGGTGCCGTTGCACCCGTCGCGCCTCAATCCGGTCTACTCTCTTGGCCGCGAGCTCAACCGGTCATGATCGACGCTGAAACCCCACCCAGAGTGACGGCTGCCGGCCGAACGCTCGCGCTCAGTAGGCCGACCGGACGCGACGGGGGCGAGCGCAGTCGTCCACGCGCTCGATAACGACGATGCCCGGCAACATCCAGTCGATCGAACGTGCGGCGGCGATTCTGCGGCTCCTGTCGGGACGCTCGAAGCGACTTGGTGTCGTCGACCTCGCGGGTGAGCTGGGACTCTCCAAGGGCACGGTGCATGGTCTGCTGCGCACGTTGCAGCACGTCGGGTTCGTCGAGCAGGATCAGGAGACCGGCAAGTACCAGCTCGGGGCGGCGCTGCTGCACATGGGTTCGATCTACCTGGACGGCAACGAGCTCCGCACCCGGGCGCTGAACTGGTCTGACTCGCTGGCGGCGCGCACGGGCGAGGCGGTGCGGATCGGTACGCTGCACGATCTCCAGGTGCTGATCGTGCACCACGTCTTCCGCCCAGACGACAGCCTCCAGACGCTCGACGTCGGGTCGCTGCTGCCCGCCCACGCGACGGCGCTGGGCAAGGTGCTGCTCGCCCACCATCCGTTCGCGTTGGCCGAGCTCTCGCGCCAGGGCCTGCCGTCGTTCACCGCCGCGACGATCTGCGATCCGGAGCGGCTCCAGCGAGAGCTGGCACGCGTCGTCGAGCGCGGCTGGGCGGCGGAGATCGGCGAGCTCTCCGCCGGACAGGTGTCGATCGCCGCGCCGATCACCGACCGCGCGGGGCGCAACGTCGGCGCGATGGGTATCTTCGGGTCGCCGGAGCGGCTGCTGGCCGCGCGCCAACCCCGGGGCGAGCTCGTCGCCTTCGTTCGCGACGGTGCGCGAGCCGTCTCCCGGGAACTGGGCGCGATCCCCTGGTGAGCTGAGGAGGACGATGAAAGAGCGCTACGTGGCGGCGATCGACCAGGGCACTGCGTCGTCGCGTTGCCTGATCTTCGATCGCTCGGGCAACATCGTGTCGGTCGCCCAGAAGGAGCACCGCCACATCTACCTGAAGCCAGGCTGGGTCGAGCACGATCCGCTCGAGCTGTGGGTCAACGTCGAGGAGGTGACCGCCCGCGCGATTGCGGACGCCCGGCTGGTCCCGTCGGATCTGGTCGCGCTCGGGATCGCCAACCAGCGTGAGACGACGGTCGTCTGGAGCCGTGACACCGGCCAGCCGCTGCACAACGCGATCAACTGGCAGGACATGCGCACCGATCACCTCGTACGTGAGCTCAACGCGCAGTTCGGGTCTGAGTACTTCCGCTCGCGCTCCGGGCTCCCCGTCACGACCTACTTCTCCGGTCCGAAGCTGCGCTGGCTGCTGGACAACGTGCCCGGTCTGCGCGAACGGGCGCAGGCGGGCGAGGTCCTGTTCGGCACGATCGACTCGTGGCTGATCTGGCGGCTGACCGGCCGGCACCTGACCGACGTCACGAACGCCAGTCGGACGTTGATGATGAGCCTGCGGACGCTCGACTGGGACGACGAGCTGCTGGCCGCGCTCGACGTCCCGCGCGTGATGCTGCCCGAGATCCGGTCCTCCGCCGAGGTGTACGGCGAGGCCCGCGGCACGCTTGCCGGGATTCCGGTGGCGGGGGCGCTGGGCGACCAGCAGGCGGCGCTGTTCGGGCAGGCGTGCTTCTCACCCGGCGAGGCCAAGTGCACGTACGGGACCGGCAGCTTCCTGCTGATGAACATGGGCGAGCGTCCGGTCGTGTCCGCCAGCGGCCTGCTGACGACGCTGGCGGCACGCGTCGGCGACGAGCCTCCGACGTACGCGTTCGAGGGGTCGATCGCGATCACCGGTGCGCTCGTGCGCTGGTTTCGCGACAACCTCGGCCTGATCGGCTCGGCGCCTGAGATCGAGACGCTCGCGCGAACCGTCGACGACAACGGCGGCTGCTATTTCGTGCCGGCGTTCTCCGGTCTGTTCGCGCCGCATTGGCGCGACGACGCACGCGGCGTGATCGCCGGGCTGACCGGCTACATCACCAAGGGGCATCTCGCTCGTGCCGTGTTGGAGGCGACCGCCTGGCAGACCCGCGAAGTGGTGGAGGCCATGATCGCCGACTCAGGCGTGGCGTTGCAGACGCTGCGCGTCGACGGCGGCATGACCGCCAACAACCTGCTGATGCAGTTCCTCGCCGACGTGCTCGACGTCGCGGTCGTGCGCCCGATCGTCGCCGAGACCGTGTCGCTGGGCGCCGCCTACGCGGCCGGACTGGCGGTCGGCTTCTGGTCAGGCCGTGACGAGCTGCGCGCCAACTGGCACGTGGCCGCCCAGTGGCACCCCGACCACACGGCCGAGATCGAGCGCGGCTACCGCAAGTGGCGCAAGGCCGTCGCGCGGACGCTCGACTGGCTCGACGAGGACGACGAGTAGTCGCCATGACCGTTGACGCCGGCACCGGTGCCGTTGAGGCCGTTGCCTCCGGCGCCGGTCTCGCTCGCCCTGAAATTGACGACGTTGCCGTTGGTCTTGGAGCCGTTGCCGTAGAGCTTGGTGGCGCCGGCGGAGTCGCTCTTGGCGTCCCGGCGCCGGTACGGGTTCATCGACGGGCCGCCGCCGGGGGTTGAGTCGAAGAACGTCTGGACGCGCTCGATCAACGCCTGCGTGTCGCCGAGCGGTGGGATCGGCTCACCGAATGACACCGTGATCCGGTGGCGATGTGAGAACAGCCGTCCGCGCAGGCGCTTGGGCCAGATCCGGCCGGGCGGCATCGCGTCGGCGGTGCCGGTGACGCGGATCGGGATGATCGCGAGGTTGTGAGCGGCCGCCAGGACAGCGGCCCCGCGACGAACCCGCCCGGGCGTCCCGCCGCGCGCGCGGGTGCCCTCCGGAAAGAGCAGCAGGTTCCAGCCGTCGTCCAGCAGCGTGTCGAGATGGCTCGTGCTCTTGGTCATGCTGCTGCTGGCGCCCGGGCGGCGTTCGATCGGCACCGTGTTGAAGATCAGCGAGACGATCGACGCCGTGACCTTGTTGCGATAGAAGTAGTCGGCGGCGGCGGCGACCGCGGTGCGTTTGCGCAGCTTGCGCGGCAGCGCCGAGAGGATCACCGGCGTGTCCATGTGGCTGGCGTGGTTGGCGACCAGGATCACCGGCCCCTTCAGCGCCGAGAGCTTCTCCCTGCCGGTCGCCTGGCGCGCGGCGTAATAGTCCATCACGGGGTTCAGGACGAACTGCATGAAGCGCTCTCGGACGAACCGAGCGGGCGCGGAGCGCGCCCATGCCACGTCGAGCTCGGCCGCTGCGGCGCGCAGTCGTCGGCCGCGCTTTGGGGCCTTGCGGGCGGCGTCGACGACGCGGCGCTTGAACGACCTTTGGCGGCGAAACGGCGACACGACCGAGATACCCCCGTGCGTGACAACCGTTACAGAATCGGCACCGCTTCCGCCGCCGGCGAATAGCCGCGCGGAGCGCTGACGAGGTCCGGATCCTCGCCGGTCAGCGCCATCCATGCGGCCCGCAGCCCGTGGCTGCCGGCGACCGCGAGCGCGGGCGCGCGGTTCTCCATCTGCCCGACCAGCGGTGCGCCCGCGGGCGGGCGGATGATGCAGACGGCCGGCGCGGCGGCGGGGTCGGCCGCCGCCGCCGCCAGCTCCGCGCTGAGCGTGTCATAGCGCTCCGAGCGCGTCTCGCGCAGCGTCACGAGCGCGGGGTTGAACTGCCGCAGGTAGTTGTCGGTCAGCCGCGCGACCGGTCCCGACAACGGCGAGTGCGCGATCCCGTGCGGCCGGGTCTGTAGTACGAGCATGTCGGTCGCCGAGCCGCGCGCGGCGTGGACCGGGATCGGCTCGGCGAGCGTCGCGTCCAGCAGCCGGTGGCCACGGAACGCCACCGGGCCACCGGCCAGCCACGGCAGCCGGCTGGACGCCAGCATCGCGGTCCGGATCTCGAGGTCGTCGGCGAGGTCGGAGAGGTCGATGATCCCGGCGCGCTGCACGTCGGTGGCGGTGCAATGCAGCGCGATCCGGCGCTTGAGGATCCGATCGGTGCGCAGCGGTCGCTGGCGGCGCCAGACCTCGCCGACGACGTAGTCCAGATCGAACACGGGGTGCCCGCGCATCACACGCCGCGCCGAGGCGAACACCGGATTACCGAACCCGTGCGGGTACAGCGCCGTCAGGTAGGCGGCCTGGCCTGCGAGCAGGAAGGCACCGGCGAACGCGCCCGCCGAGGCGCCGTGGATCTCGTCGAAGCAGTCGGTGAACCCGAGCTGCTCGATCGCTGCCGCCATCCCCGCCGAGACGACGCCGCGCATCCCGCCGCCTTCGATCACGAGCGCGATCCGCCGACCGTCGCTGCGCGCGCCGGGCTCCGAGCCCTGGTCGCGGCGGCGGCGCAGTGCCTGCACGACGGGGTGCGAGCGCTGGTCCTCGGTCATCGGCGTCGCCTGTGCGCTCAGCAGTGGATCGGCGCTGAACCTGCGCAGGGATGACAGTCGCACCGCCGCCAGGGTACTGTCAGCTCGCCGTGACCGTGAGCTTGGGAAAGACGGGCCTTGCCGTCAGTCGGATCGGTCTCGGCCTGGCCGCGCTCGGGCGGCCCGGCTACATCAACCTCTGCCACGCCGCCGACCTGGCGGGCGAGACCGACGTCGAGGCGATGCGGGCACACGCGCACGCGGTCCTGGACGCGGCGTTGCACGCGGGCGTCCGGTACTTCGACGTGGCCCGCTCCTACGGTCTGGCCGAGGAGTTCCTGGGCTCGTGGCTGGCCGCCCGCGCGCTGGGCCGCGGCGACGTGACGGTCGGGTCGAAGTGGGGGTACACGTACACGGCGGGCTGGCGCGTCGATGCCGAGGTCAACGAGGTCAAGGACCTGTCGATCGAGACGTTGCATCGCCAGGAGGGCGAGTCGCACGCGCTGCTCGGCGACACGCTGGCGCTGTACCAGATCCACTCGGCGACGATCGAGAGCGGCGTGTTCGACGACGCGGCCGTGCTCGACGAGCTGGCGCGCCTGCGCGCCGGCGGTCTGCGCATCGGCTTCACCTCGACCGGCCCGCGGCAGTCGGAGACGATTGAGCGGGCAGTCGCGACCGGCCGCTTCGACGCGGTACAGGCGACGTTCAATCTGCTGGACCGCTCCGCCGGACCGGCGCTCGCCGCGGCGCGGGCGGCGGGCCTCGGCGTGATCGTCAAGGAGGCGGTCGCCAACGGCCGGCTGACCGCGCGTGGCGACGTGCCGCAGCTGATCGAGACGGCCGCTCGTGAGCAGGTGACCCCCGACGCGCTGGCGCTCGCCTTCGTGCTGGCCCAGCCGTGGGTCGACGTGGCGCTGAGCGGCGCCTCGACCGCCCCGATGCTGCTCGCCAACCTGGTCGCGCTGGACCTGCCACTCGACGAGGCGGTTCTCGAGCGCCTATCCGGCGTTGCCGAATCGCCGGACGAGTACTGGCAACGCCGCGCGGCGCTGCCCTGGAACTGACGCCACCGCCGCCGCCGAAACCTTGGCGAGTTGCTGCGAACAGCACGCAGCAACTTGCCGAAGTTCGCGGGTGTCGCGCCCGGGATGCTCGCGCCCAGCGGGTCAGTCGATCAGGCGCTGTTCCAAGCGCCAGATGGCCAGCCGCCACAGCACCAGCGCCCACACGAGCAGCACCGCGACGTGGACGATGTCGCCGCTTGAGAAGTGCTGCAGCGACACGTCGCGGACGAGCGCGACGCAGTGATAGAGCGGGTTGAACAGCGCGATCGTCCGCAGCCCGCCGGGGAGCTGCGAGATCGGGAAGAACGTCCCGGCCACCAGGAACATCGGCGTCAGCACGGCGCTGGTGACGTAGTTGAAGTTGTCGATCGTCTTGGCGACCGCGGCGACGAGCACGCCGAACGAGGCGAACCCAAAGCCGGTGACGAACCCGATCAGCGGGACCAGCAGCATCGCCGGCTCCGGCTTCAGCCCCCAGAAGAAGCCGACGATCAACGGCGCCAGCCCGTAGACCCCGGAGCGGATCGAGATCCACAGGATCTCCGCGGTGATCAGCTCCTCGACGTCGACCGGCGCGGCCAGCAGCGCGTCGTAGGTGCGCTGGAACTGCCAGCGGATGAAGGTGTTGAACATCCCCGGGAACGCCGACGAGAACAGGACCGCGGTCGCGACCACGCCGGTCGCGACGTACTGCACGTACTTGAAGTGGCCGACGTGGTGGATCAGCGAGCCGAACCCGAGCCCGAAGGCGAGCAGGTAGATCACCGGTTGCACGATCGAGGCGAACGTGGTCGCCTTCCAGTAGCGCTTGAACAGCACCACGTCGCGGCTCATCACGCCGGCCAGCGCGGCCGGCTCCAGCCGGCCAAGCCGCGGCAGCCGCTGACCGCTCGGTTCCGCGACGCTCACTCGATGTCCTGTCCGGTCAACGCGACGAACGCGTCCTCGAGGTTCGCCGGCCTGCGCACGCCGTCGGGCGCGTCGCCGTCCAGCTGCTCGGCGCGCAACACCGCGACCGCGGGGCCGCTGCGCCGGTGACGCCAGCCGCGGCGCTCGGCGTCGGCCTCCAGCTCGGCCAGCTGCGCCGGCGGACCGTAGACCTCGACCACCTCGCGTCCAGCATGGTCGAGCACCAGCTCGGCCGGCGTCCCCTGCGCGATGATCCTGCCGGCCGACATCACCGCGACCGTGTCGGCGAGCCGCTCGGCCTCCTCGATGTAATGGGTCGACATCAGCAACGTGACCCCGTCCGCTCTGAGCGTGTCGATCAACGTCCACAGCTCCTGACGGACCTGCGGGTCCAAGCCGACGGTCGGCTCGTCGAGCAGCACGAGTCGCGGGCGGTGGATCAACCCGCGCGCAACCAGCAGCCGCCGCCGCATCCCGCCCGAGAGCTCGCGCACGATCGTGTCGGCGCGCCCGGTCAGGTTCGCGATCTCCAGCGCGCGGTGCACCGCCGCCGCGCGGTCGGGGCCGGGGACGCGGTACAGCCGCGCGAACACGGTCAGGATCTGGCGGCAGGTCAGCTCGACGTCGAGGTTGTCCAGCTGGGGGACGACGCCCATCGCCATCCGGGCGGCCTTGGACTCCTGCGGCAGCTTGAAGCCGAGCACGGAGATCGACCCCTCGGTCGCGATCGCCTGCGCGGTCAATATCCGCATCGTCGTCGACTTGCCGGCGCCGTTGGGCCCGAGCAATCCGAAGCAGATGCCGTTCGGGACCGTCAGGTCGAGGTGGTCAACGGCGGTCAGCTCGCCGAAGCGCTTGACGACCGAGCGCAGCTCGATCGCCGCCGGTGGGCCGGACTGCACCATCGTTTCGAGGATAGGGGCGTCGCGGTCAGCCGGTCGGAGGGCCGCCGCGGGGGCCCTCCTCTCGCGGGGAGGAGCCGGGGCCGTCCTCCGGCGGGTCCTCATAGTCCGACGAGCCGCCGCCGTTCCCATCGGTGGCACCGCCGGCGTTCCCGCCGCCCGGGATCTTGAACAGCTGCGCCAGCTTGGCGGCAACCATGATGTCGCCGGCCAGCTCGATCCGGCCCTTGAAGTAGGCCTGCATCGGATCGAGGTTGCCGCTGGCCAGCTGCAGGAACGCGACCGCGTCCATCGTCACGGTCAGCTTCGGCTCGCCGCTCTCGCCCTTGACGGTCCTGACCTGGCCCTTGTCGATCTCCAGCTGGTAGACGTCGACGCCGTCGTCGGGGCGCCCGGTGATCCGCCAACGGATCGACGTCGTCAGATCCTTCGCGATCTCGGGATTGACCTGCCTGGGCATCTGCCAGAAGATCCCATCGAGCGCAGGCTTGCGCGCCGGCGAGCGCATCACCTGCTCCAGCCGCTCGGGCGGCGCGTTCTGCACGACCCGCCCGAATCCGTCGGCCATGTACGCGGGCGCGTCGGCTGCCAGCTTGCGCAGCTTCTCAAGCGCCCGGTCGGGATCGAATCCTCCGAAGCTGTTCACCTGTACCACGGTACTCGCTGGTCGATGACGGCCTGATGAGCCGACCCGGACCCGGACGGGACCGGATCGGACCTTCGGATCCTGCTATGCGGCGCGCTGCGGTGCCAGGTCCGCGATCCGCTCCCACCAGGCGTGACGCGCGACGAGCAGCCGGTCGAGGCTGAACCGATCCATGCGCGCCGGCGGTGAGAGGGCCAGGAGGGTGAGGAACAGCAGCGTGTAGATGATCCCGGCGCCGATGTCCGTCGCGCCGGAGACGTACGGTCCGCCGAACCCCTCGCCGACCGCCCAGACCAGGAGCATGTAGCCGGCGCCGATCAGGTAGCCGGGCCGCCGCGCGACGCCGAGCAGCAGCACGAACGCGAGCCCCGTCTCGACCACACCCGTCAGATCCGCCCACACCGCGGGCGCGCCCGACTGAAGGTGGATCCAGAAGTGAAACCACCCGTGCAGGAACGATGGCTGGCCCTGTGCGATTGCCTTGAGCTGATCGAGATAGCTGTGGCGGTAGCCCGGCAGCCACTTCAGGACGGCGTTGATCATCCACACGACGCCCAGCGCGAGGCGGAGCACGAGCGCTGGCCAGGTGCGGGGCGCATGGGTGTTCGCTACGAGGTCGGGACGGCGGTCGACTGCGGTGGTTGCGGACATCGGTGTGTCTCCTTGGCTCTCGGTTGAGTTCACCGGTCCAGACGCTGCGCATCGTGATTCCTTCCCGAGTCGTCAACGCGACGCGCCGACCCGCGGGGGGCGCGACGCGTCGACCTCGCCGGGGCAGGATCGCCTGGCCGGCGGGGTGAAGATCGCGCCGGCGGTCAGCGCGGCGACGTGAGGAACTGCTCGAACGCGGCCAGCGCCGCCTCGGTCCCGTGGCGGCCGACGCCGATCCGGAAGTGCTCACGCGGGACCTCGCCCCGCGCCGAGGCGTAGATCTCGGCCGGCAGCAGGATCACGCCGGCGCGCTCGACGAGCTGCCGGCAGAACGGCCCCGCATCCTCGCCGCCGCGCAGCCGCGGGAAGCAGACGCACCCGCCCTGGGGTGGCGCGAACTCGAAGCGGTCGGCGTGGCGATCGAAGAACGCCTGAAGCAGCGGCACGTTTGCGGCGATGATCGCCCGGTTACGCGCCTGGATGCGCTCGCCGGCCCGCAGCGCGATCGTGGCCAGGAACTCGCTCGGTGCCGAGTTGGCGATCGTCGTGTAGTGCTTGCGCCGCTCGAGCCGCGCCAGCAGCGCCTGGTCCCACGTGGCCAGCCAGCCGATCCGCAGGCCGGGCAGCCCATAGGACTTCGACATCACGTTCAGCGAGATCGCCCTGTCCGAGAGTTCGGCCGCCTGGGGCAGCATCGCGTCGCGGTCGAGCTCCAGCCCGCGGTAGACCTCGTCGGAGAACAGCCGGATCCCGCGCTCGTCGCACAGCGCCGCGAGCTGTGTGAAGGTCTCCCGGCCGGGGAGCGCGCCGGTCGGATTGTTGGGGAAGTTGACGCACACCAGCCTGGTCGTCGGCCGCAGCAGCTTCGTGAGCGCGTCGAGGTCCAACGCCCAGCCGTCGCTCGCCGACAGAACCAGCCCGTCGACTTCGGCGCCGGCCGCGATCGTGACCGACTCCATCGACTGGTAGTTGGGGACGGTCACGACCGCGTGATCGCCGGGGCCGACCAGCTCCTGCAGCGCCCAGAACATCGCCTCCTCGGCGCCCGCGAACGTCAGCACGTGCTCCGGCCCGAGGCCCTCGTACGTTCCCGCCACTGCCTCGCGCAGCTCCGACGTCCCCCACGTCGGCGTGTAGGACAGCGCCAGCTGCTCGAACGCGGCCCGCTCCCCTGGCCCCGCCAGCGCGAGCAGCTCGCCGATCGTCAGCGTCTGGGCATCGGACGCCGTCAGGTGGTATCGGGCCGCGAACTCCCACTCCCCGAGGTACACCTCCAGCGCGAAGTCCGGCAGTTCGCCGAGCACCCCGCCGACGCTACCAGCGGCCCGATCCGGGCTACCATCGGCCCCGCACGGGCGGTTAGCTCAGCTGGTAGAGCGCCTCTCTTACACGGAGGAAGTCGGCGGTTCGAGCCCGTCACCGCCCATCGGCCGAAGCGCCCATGGATACTGGGGTTACGGAGGGTGATGGTCGACCTGCTGGGTCTGCTCCCGGGGACGGGCGACCGGCGATCTCGCCGATGAACTTCGCGGCGAGCAGCACGGCGATCCCGCCAGCGACCTTGGCTTGCCAGCCTGGGTGGATCAGCGCCTTGAGCGGGATCTTCCATTCGGGCCAGAGGTCATGCAGTTGCCGGCGCAGCTCGTTGATCAACCGGGTACGGATGTCGATCAGGCGTTCGCGGTGCAGCGCGAGCAGGCCGATCTCGAGCTCTGGGCCGGCTAGGCCGGCGGTCGGCAGCGTGTCGACGCCTTCGCGCAGCGCGGCACGAGCGATCGCCAAGGCGTCGATCGGATCAGACTTGCCGCGGGTGCGCATTGCGCGCCGCGCGTCGGCCATCAGTCGTGGCGCGAGGCGGACGACGGTCTCGCCGCGATCGAGCAGGAACCGCTCCAAGGATCCGGAGACGTTGCGGATGTCCTCGATCACCCAAACGCGCTCGGGCCCACCCAAAAGCTGCCCGAACCCGGAGCTCGCTCCGTGCTACGCACCCTGGCCGGCCGGTCTTCTCCTCGCGTGGCTCGCTCTCCCTCGGGCACGTCGCCGGAGCGCGCTCCTGGTTGTGCGCGGCGAGGTCTGATGGTTTGCGCGAGCGCAGCGTGGGCGGCTTGCGCGCCAGACTGAGCGATGCTCGCGCAAAGGTGCGGTCAGGCCACCTGGATGTGCCCGGCTCGGTCGTCGGCCGCGAGTGCGCCGGCGAGCTGCTGTCGTCCGGGTACGTCCAGTTTTCTGTAGGCGTTGCCGAGGTGCATCTCGATTGTCTTTCGGGTCACGAACAGGGCCTGGGCGATTGCCGGGTTGCTCATCCCGGAGGCGGCCATCTCGGTGACCCGTCGCTCGCTGGGTGTCAGCGAGTCCAGGCCGGTCAGGGCTGGTCGCCGCAGCCGGACGCCGGTGGCCGCCAGCTCCTCGCCGGCGCGTTTGACCAGGATCGGGCCGCCGCAGCGGCGAGCGAGCTCATAGCCGGCGCTCAGGTGTTGACGTGCTGCTTTGCGCTGGCCCGCTCGGCGCACGTTCGATCCGAGTTCGATCAGTGCTCGTGCATGCTCGAGGCGTGCCGACGAGCCGTTCAGGACGGTCACGGCCTCGGCCAGCAGTTGCTGCGCCTGCTGGCCCTCGGAGAGCAGACCGAGGGTCCGCAGAGCGACGCCGAGCGGCCGTGGCACGCCCGCCTGGCGCGCGAGTGTGAGCTGCTCCTCGGCGAGGCGGTGGGCCTCGGCCCGCTCACCGCGAGCGCTGAGCGCCAGCGCGGCATCGGTCCGCCACAGCAGCGCCACCGACGCCAACGGGCCCATTTGCGCGCGCTCGCAGTTGAGCAGGTCGGCGAGACCCTCGTCCGCCAGGCCGCCGGCGACACGGGCGCGCCCGCGCGAGGCCTGTGCCCAGCGGTACATCTGCTGCTCGGGCAGCGCGCCGCCGAGGCCGCTGTCCTCGAACAGGCGCACCGCCGCCTGGGGGTCTCCGCGCTCGAGCTGGCATTCGGCGAGCACAGCGACCGCGAGGGGCAGAACCGAGGCCCAGCCGGCCTCGAGCTGGGCGTCAATCGAGATCCGGGCGTCGGCCTCGGCCTCGGCCAGCTCCCCCGCCAGCCAGCGCAGCTGGCTGCGAACCGCCAGCGCGATGCTGGTCCCCAGCAGTGAGCCCCGGCCACTTGCTTCGTGCAGCGCTTCGCTCAGCCATCGGTGAGCCAGGTCCAGGCGCTCGGCTCGCTCGAACACGTAGATCAGCAGGTAGAGCGCGGGCGAGTCTGCGGACTGCTCGGCCAGCAGCTGGCCGTCTCCCATCGCCAGCTGGGCTAGGTCCAGGAGCTCCTCGGGCGAAGCGAGCTCCGTCGAGCGTAGATGCGCGTAGCTCGCGAGCACCAGGCGCTCGCCCAGCGTCTCGCCGGCCAACCCCGGCGCGAGGCGCCGCAGCCGCGCGCTGACGCGCGGCGTCAAGGACACCTCGAGCTGTCCGAGCGCGCACAGCTCGCCCTCCAGCCTCAGCTCGAGCTCCGGGTCTCGACCGCCGAGCGCCATAACCCCTCGCTCCAATGCCGCCACTGCCTCGGACAGTCGTCCCAGCATCGCCAGCCCCAACGCTAATTCGCGGGTGGCGGCGACGATCTCCTCGATGTTCCCGACGAGCTCAACCGCTTCCGCGAGGTGGTCGATCGCCTCGGGTCGACCCACCCGCGCCTCCGCCGCTCCCAGCTCGCCCAATATCGGGCCGCGCGCCTCGTGGCCGGGCTGTTCCTCCAGCGCGCGATTCAGGTAGAGCGCCGCCGTCTCGGGAGCGCCTCGCTTGACCGCGCGTGCGGCGCATCGGCGCAGGATGGCTACGCTCTCCGGATCGCGTCGTGGCTCGCACTGCAGGAGGTGCGCGGCGATCTGTTCCGGTGCCATCCGCGCTGCGAGCACGTCAGCCGCGCGCCGGTGCTCATATCGGCGCAGACCCGTCGGCAGATCGCCGTAGATCGCCTCGCGCATCAGCGGATGCGCGAACTGCAGCGGCATTCCCGGTAGCAGGAACCCGACCCTGACCAGTGCGTCCATGGCATCGGCGGCGTTGCGATCGGTCAGCTCGGCCAGGCGGGCGGCGTCCACCAGCTGCGCGTCCGTGCCGAGCACTGCGAGCGCGCGGGCGAGTGCGGCTGCCTCCTCAGGCAGCCTGGCCAGCCGTCGGAGCACGCTTCTGCTCACCGTCTCGGGAAGCAGGCGCTCGATCTGCTGCGCCGCCTCCGGGCGGTCGGGAGCGATCTCGGCCTCGGCCAGCGCGGCCGTGAGTTCGTGCAGGACGAACGGATTCCCGGCGCTGCGCTGATGGCACGCCTGTGCGACCTCGGAGGCTGGCGGTGTCCCCAGCACGGCTCCGACAAACGCGCCCACCGCGCCAATACTCAACGGCTGGGGCTCCAACGTGCGCGTCAGCGGCTCGGCGGCGATCGCCTGCAGTGACGCCGAGTCCTCCGCGCCCTCCTCGTCGCGGATGGCCAGCACGACCAGGACCTGCACATCCGCCAGTCGCCGCGCGAGATACGCAAGCCAACGGAGCGACTGCTCGTCCGCCCATTGCGCATCATCCACCGCCAGCAGGAGCGGACGCCGCGAGGCGAGGTTCGCGCACAGCCAATAGAGCCCATGCATCACCGCGAACAGCCGATCGCCGGTGGTCACGCCGCCACGATCCTCATCGAGTCCCACCGCCGGTCCCGCCAGCGCGGCCGCCCCCGCCAGCGCCGCCGAACGCTCGGCGGTGCCAAGCTCGCTCAGCGCCGGTCCGAACAGCTGGCGCACGACCCCGAAGGCGAAATCCCGCTCGAGCTCACCCCCCCGGCCGCGCAGCACCGATCTTCCGGCGCGCGCCGCGCGCTCGCCGGCCTCGGTCACGAGCCTGCTCTTACCAATCCCAGGCGCGCCCCGCACCAGCACCAACCCGCCCATCGCCACCAATGCCGAGTCCAGCGCCGCCAGCTCGGACTCGCGCTCCAACAGCAGATTCATCCCGTTGCTCATCTCTGACGCCCGCGATTATGCCCGACCGGTTTCCGGCGTGGCGGCACGGAGCGACCAAAGAGTAGGGAGGGTCCCCATTGCCAGCCTCCCCAGCCCGTGTTTTGATCGAAAAAAGTCAAAGGGGGTTGCAGATGGGGTCATGGGGGAGCACGCGGACGCTGACGGCGGTCGTAGCGGCGCTGAGCGCGACAGCGGCGGTTGCCGTACCGGCGATCGCCGCATCCGGGGGCCATCGCTACTCGGCGGCGAGCCGTTCGGCGGAGCATGCGATGAAAGCGTCGCGCCACAAGCCACCGGTCAAGCGTGGACCGCGCGGACCGGCCGGGCCGGCGGGAGCACGCGGACCGAGCGGGCCGGCAGGTGCCAACGGGCCGGCAGGTGCCACCGGGCCGAAAGGTGCCACCGGGCCGGCAGGTGCCACCGGGCCGGCAGGTGCCACCGGGCCGGCAGGTGCCACCGGGATCAGCGGACTGAGCCTCGCCTACTTCGAGGGGCACCCGACCACTCCGACGCCGTTGACCAACGCGTTCACCATCGACGTGAGCACGGATGACAGCGGCCCCAACGAGTCCGACCAGGATCTCACGATCACCGACCCCGCCGGAGCGCTCGTGCTCGTCGACGGCAACCAAGAGATCGTCGCCGGTACGACGGAAACCTACGGCATCTGCCGGTTGGCCTCCTACGATCTCGCGACCGGAGGAACCACTGATTTTTTCGGGGATGGCGCCTACTTCGATGCCAAACCAAGCGTCGGTGACACCGCGAGCGAATCGGCATCGACATTCCTGCCGCCCGGCGAGTACTCGATCAGCTTCTTCTGCCTCAGCTCCAACAACGCCGGCGGCACGGCCGGCGGAGGGGACATCAATGCCGTGGCCTACCCGAACTAGCCTGTCGCACATCGCCGGTTGACGCGTCAGATGCGAGGTGCGGTTCTACCCGCGGATTTTGACGCTCCCCCTGGGGGTCAGCCCAGGGGGAGCGGAACCAGGCTCACTTACGACCTCATCACCGCCGGCGAGATCACTGGCATGTA
>Ga0302325_10002241_pt1 | contig 47270 bp, 37 predicted proteins | sample Palsa_T0_2_FD_201948 | JGI IMG/M metagenome (GOLD analysis project Ga0302325, IMG submission 201948) | Peat permafrost microbial communities from Stordalen Mire near Abisko, Sweden - Palsa_T0_2 | ecosystem: Environmental > Terrestrial > Soil > Palsa > Peat permafrost | place: Sweden: Abisko...
ATGCGGATTATCCTGGCTGCTATTTTCACAAGCCGCATACGGTGTTTGGCGCGCGATTGGAACACGCCATGGTACTGCGGGTTTCGAAGGATGGGTACGCATTGCAGCAAATCACTCTGACCGATGGACCGCTGGATTGGGTGGGAATCACCGGCAAGAAGCATGGAAAATATTTTGTGCTGCGCTCGGATCATTTTGAATTGCAACTGGAACCGGTGGCGACAGCAAAAGATCGAGCGCAGCGGGAACCGGGCGCGTGGGGCCGATACACCCGCGAGGGGCTGCTGGGTTCGTGGATGGAGGCGCGGGAAGCGCGCGAGAAGTTGCAGCTGGCGGCGACATGGCAGCCGATGGCGGGTCCGGAACCGTGGTGATCGTGTCCGAACCAACCAGCGCGGAGATCTATGTGGATGGGAAATTCGTGGGGCAAACGCCACAATTCCACTGCTGGCCGGAACACATCGCGTGGTGGTGAAAGCGAGTGGAAGGAAGGATTGGGAACGCGAGTTGACGGTGATGAAGGAACGTCAGGTGGCGTTGCGGGTGGTTTTGGAATTGCCCTAGAGTTGCGAGCACACGTCATAGTGCAAGTTTGCCCGGCAAAAGACATCGAAGAGAGATCCTTCGCTACGCTCAGGATGACGCCAAGGAACGCGCCGCGAAGGAATAGGCGCGGCGGAGGTAGGTGCCCAGTTCCGGGACGCGCAGAATTTTCAGGACGACTGCGAGGAGCAGGAGGCCTGCGGTCGAAACCAGGGTGAGCAGTAGGACTGCGCCGCCGATTTTTTGCCAGGCGATGAAATTTTCCAGGTAGACCGTTAATTTGTCGCAGGCCAAACCCACCAGGCAAGACGCTCCGGACATTTTCAGGAAGAAAATGAATACGCTGAGGCCTTCGGGGTTCCTGGTGTGCCGGTTCAGCAGGACAAATAGAACGACGGTGTAGGCGATGATGCCGAGGGTGCTGGCGAGGGCGAGGCCGAGGTAATCGAGGCGTCTTACGAGCAGCCAGTACAAGGGCAGGCTGAGAACGGTGGTGAGCGTGCCGACGACGGCGGGGGTGATGGTGTCACGCGTGGAATAAAAACCGCGAGCGAAAATATTTTGGGCGCCCCAGGCGAACATGCCGATGGAAAACACGGCGAGGGCCGCAGCCGTGGAGGCGAGGTCCGTTCCATGCAGGCGGGTGTGCGAGAAGGCGAGATAGGTGAGCGGCAGGCTCTGGGCGATGGTGAGCGCGGAAATTGGAAGGAGGATGAAAATCAGGGCGCGGAACGTGGAATTCAGGATTTTGTTCAGTTCGTCGAAGTTTTTCTCGGAATAGAGTTGGGCGAGGATCGGGAAGGAGGCGACGCCGATGGCCTGGCCGACGAGCCCGAGCGGGACGCGCATGAGAGTCTTGCCCCAACTGAGCCAGGTGATGGAGCCAGCACGGAGATAAGAGCCGAAGGCGCGGATGATCCAGTCGTCGACGAAGGAAAGCGAGAGAGCGAGCATGATGGGGACGGAAAGCTTCAGAAACATCCAGAAGCCGGGATGGCGGACGTTGAAAGTGGGCGAGAATTTCGCGCCGGCGCGGTGCGCGCCGTAAATCTGCAGCAGAAAATTGCCGAGAATGGCGCCGCCGAGAACTCCCACGGCGAATCCGGTGATACCGATGCGGGGAGCGAGCAGGATGCCGCCGAGAATGATGCCGATGTTGTAGATGATGGGTGCGAGCGAAGGAATGACGAATTGGCCCTTGGCGTATTGGACCGCGCTTAAGATGCTGCCTTCGTAGAAGCAGATTTGGGCGGGAAGCATGATGCGGGTGAGGAATATGACGCGCTGGCGCTCGGCGGGATTGAAACCTGGGGCGATAATTTTGACGAGTTGCGGGGCGAAAATTTCACCGGCGACGACGAGGGCGACGAGCACGAAACCCATTACGGTAATTACGGTGGAGAAGGCGCGCCAGCCTTCGTCTTCGCGTTTTTCGGCGACGTACATGGCGAAGACCGGAATGAAGGTAACGCTGAGCGAGCCACCGGCGATCAGATAATTCAGGAAATCAGGAAGAGTGAAGGCGGCGTAGTAGGCGTCGGTGATGGAGTTGGAGCCGATTTGATGCGCGACGGTCCATTCGCGGAAGAGCCCGAGAACGCGGCTGAGCAGCACGCTCGCCATGACGATGCCGGTAGCAGCGGCGATGCGCCGGTGGAGGTGTTCGGTCGTCGGCACGGTGGATATGGTAGATGGTTTGCGGCGGTGGGACTAGAGGGGATGCGGGGAGTGTTTCTGGGTTGGGTGGCGCTGATTCGTAATTAGGCGTTGGGCAATGCAGAATCCGGCGGATGAAGAAATGCGGCACGGACGCCTTGCTGGCCAGAGCGCGCTGCGCCAATTCGCGCGGTTCAAGAATTCGCGAGTCGTGATTTTCGGCCCAGGAGTGCGACTGCGGCGAGCCCGAGGAGAAAGAAGGAAAGAGATCCGGGTTCCGGGACGGAAACGGGCAGCGTGCTATCTGCGCGTCGCCTGTGCTCGCCCGTGAAGCCTAGTCCGTCCACTTTTCCGCCTTCGTTCCATTCCTTTGCTACCCCCGATATCGAAGATGCGGGCTGGTGCGTGCCGGGCTCGTCGACGCTGGTCGGGACGAGCGCCGTAGCAGCGGTGTCCGATGGAGAGCGGAGGAGCACGCCCGAAGCTACAGAACCTCCCGAACCCCAAAATCCGAACGCGTTGCTCGCAAGCGGGCTGGCGGCGAGCGCCGCTACCGGAGTGGGCTCTGCAGGAATATCAATGATCGCTCGCAGATGGTAGCTGTGGAGCACTGCGCCGGGGAGCGCGATGTTCGCGGATTCTTCCTCCAACCTAGGGTAGGAGCTTAGATCGACCCAAGCCCGCGCGGCCGGAACTGGCGCGAGCAGAAACCCTACCTTCACTGGGGCCTTCGATTCCGAATCCGGGTTAGGGGCGACCGTCGCGGAGAATACCGTGCCAGGGAAGTCGTTTGAAGCTCCACTGTACGGAATGCTATCGGCGCGAACTGGCAGGGTGGCGAGGAGACCCACTCCGCAGAAAAGCAAAGCCAACTTGACGTTCATATGTTTTCACCCAAGGCGGACGCACAGAATTGCGCTAACGAATGAATGGTAAACGGAAGGAGAAAGGGTTTCTGTCTCCTTCCGCACACATTCAGAGGTTCGCTTTTGGTTCGTGCGCGGGGGTTCACCTGGTGCGGCAGATGCTCCGGTTGAGGGACGTTCCGGTTAAGGTAGCGGGGCCTTCGCGGCCAGCGGGATGGGTTGGCGTTTTGGGGTGCCGGGGGCGGCGGCGCGGAGGTATTGCTCTGGCCAGCTTACTGGGAAGCCCAATTCCTGGGCGACGTGGAGCGGGAAATAGGGGTCGCGGAGGAATTGGCGGGCCATGATGACCACATCGGCTTTTTCCTGGGAGAGGATGGCACTGGCTTCGTTGGCGGTGGTGATCATGCCGACCGCGCCAGTCATCAGGCCAGTGTCGCGGCGGATGCGTTCGGCAAAGCCGACTTGGTAGCCGGGGCCTACGGGAATATCGACGTGGGGGACGTTGCCGCCGGACGAGCAATCGATGAGGTCGACGCCGAGGGGGCCGAGTTGATTGGCGAGGGCAACGGACTGTTCGATGTCCCAGCCGCCTTCGACCCAGTCGGTGGAGGAGATGCGGACGAAGAGCGGATTTTTTTCGGGCCAGACTTTGCGCACGGCGGTGACGACTTCACGAACGAGGCGGGTACGGTTGTCGAACGAGCCGCCGTAGGAATCGGTGCGCTGATTGGAGAGCGGCGAGAGAAATTCATGCAGCAGGTAGCCGTGGGCGGAGTGAATTTCGATGACCGCGAATCCGGCGCGAAGGGCGCGAACGGTGGCTGCGGCGAAATCACTTATGACTTTTTGAATTCCCTGCTGGTCGAGCGCGGTGGGCGATGCGTACGTGGGCGCGAAGGAAACGGCGCTGGGCGCGACGGGCTTCCAGCCGCCCTGGGCTTCGGTGAGATACGGGCCGGGATCCCAGGGAGCGCGGGTGCTGCCTTTGCGGCCGGAGTGGGCGATTTGAATTCCGGGAAGAGCGCCCTGAGCGCGCAGAAATTTCGTGATGCGCGAGAGAAATTCGATGTGGTCGTCCTTATAGATTCCGAGATCCTGCGGGCTGATGCGGCCCTCGGGAGAAACGGCGCAGGCTTCGGTGAAAACAAGCGCAGCGCCGCCAACGGCGCGCGAGCCGAGGTGCACGAGATGCCAGTCGTTAGCGAAGCCGTCGATGCTGGAGTATTCGCACATGGGAGAAACGACGATACGGTTGCGAAGCTTCGCGTCGCGAATCTGCAGTTCATCGAACAGGTTCATGAGGAATCCCCTTTTTTAGAATGGCGGTGGCGTGGGCTGGGCAGGGCTCGGATTAATCGTTGCGGTGGTGTGATTTCAGATGCTGACGATTGGCGACGGGATCGACGAGGCGAATGATGTGCTCGCCGGCTTGGGCGTCGAAGCGGTACATGAGGACGGCGTCGGCGGCGCTATCATCGCTGACAAGTTCGAGTTCGGGATTGTCGAGAACCACGTCGCCGTTATTCTTGATGCGCACGGAACTACCCACTTGCAGGACGATTTTTGTTTCGTTCGAGCTGGAGGTCATACGTGCTCCTTTCGATGGATGCAAGGGCCGCTAAGAGGACGAGATGAGTTTAGCAGACGTTGGTTTAGATGAGGGTGGGAGGAAAAAGTGGCAGAGGATTGGCAGGAGGCGGAGGATCTGAGGCAGCACGTTCCGAGGTTGCGAGTAGGTCAGGCAGGCGCGCGAGGCAAAAGAGATTCTCCTTGGGCGCGGCGATTTTCTTGGTGGACGTGAAGGCGTTTTAGAACTTGAAGACCACGCCGACGGAGGCTTTTGGGCCCCACTGATACGTGCCGAAATAGCGGGAACCGACGGCGTCGACTCCGGCGCGCAAAGCCCAGCGCGGCTTGAAGGGTACGTCGACGCCTCCACCGAAGGCGTAGGCGAGGGCATGCTGGTCACCGTAGGCCGTTTGCGGAGTGAAGTGGGAATAGCCGATCAGAGCGTGAGCCCAGACTTCCAGGCCGCGCCGAGCGGACCAACGAAAGCGGGGGCCGCCGCCACCGAAGGCAAACCACGAACTCTCCCCACCTTGGGTGGAATGAGTGGCGGAAAGATCGCCTTCCGCGCCGACCCAATTCTTGAAGTAATAGACCATATTTATGTCGAAGCCATTCGAATTCTCGGTGATGCTAGGCAATTCGTAAAAACGGAAGAAGGTGTAGCCGAGGTAGAGTTGAAAATTGTAAGTCTCGAAAACGCTGGTGACATCCTGCGGGGGCGGGGCCGGAACCAAGGACAGAGCGGGCGACGCCGGAGCCGCAAGAGATGGTCCGGAGGAACCGTCCGACAGGGTAAATGGCGTGAGCCGCAGGGCCGCGGAGGAGGATGACGCCGGGTCCAAGTTGAACGAAGGAGAAAGCGGCAATGAGGTGGAAGCGGAGGATTGCGCGCCAGCGCTACAAGCGGCAAAAAATACCGATAAGAATAAAATGGCAGTATGTCGCATTGACGATGCCCCCAAGAATGCGTTTAGAGCCCCAACCCTGCACCCATAATTTGACCGAGAAGGGGTATCCGTGTCCACCCTAAATTCGAAATATGCGCAAAGAATCGCGTTCAACCTAGGGCCCTAGGAAAATTCACAGCCAATTAGTTGCGCGGGCCGGCCTGAGCGGGGACCGGTTCAGGCGGGGCAGACCGCGGCACGGAGGCCGAAACGGAGCGGGAAGAATCGCGAGCGGAGATTTCGGAAACGGCCTGGGCGAGGGTAATCACAAGGGTGTGATCGTGGGCGATGCCGACGCGGGCGACCAGCCGGTCGAGGTCCCCCTGATAATTCCAGATGCCGAGGAGAATATCCGTTTCGGGGAGATGCGCGCGCAACTGCGCGTAGGCGGATTTTGCGTGGGAAAGCGCATAAGGGGGCAGCGCCGAGATACAGACGATGTTTGGGGCGGACTGCGCCGCCCTAAGAACCATCTCCGAAGTCCGGCCGAGCGGAATACATTCGGCAGCAAATCCAGCGCGGGAGAGGAGTTGGCAGAGCATGGTGGCGACGATTTCGTCGGCTTCATCGCGCGCAGGCAGACAAACAATCTTCGGAGTTGTGCTGTTCGAGCTTGGGGCACGGTGCGGAGCCTGAGCCGGCGCGGCGAGAGTTTGCGCGTGAGTGTTCGAGCCATCCTCGGGCGGCAAATCGTTTTTCGGTTCAGCAAACAACTCCTCAACGATCCGCCGGGTATTACTGGCGATGAATTCGGCGGACGATTTATCCAGGCGGTCGCGGTGGCGATCGCGCTCGGAAAGACTGAGCGCGGGCAGCAAAACCGAGTCGTACAAATCTTCCAAGGGCTTGGTCTCCAAATAGCTTTCGAGGACGTGCTTGGCTTCCTCGCGATCGCCTGCAAGCAGGCGCTGGTAGTAGCGAGTGTCGGAGGTGAGGGTGGGCTCACTACCGAGGAGAACGGTGAGGAATCCAAGGCTGGGGACGTGGCGGCCGATGACAACGACACAAACCGTGAGCGGAGTGCAGAGCACGAGCCCGATAGGCCCCCAAATAGCGGTCCAAAAAATCGCGGCAAGCAGAATAGCCATGGAGGAGATTCCGGTATAGGCACCGTACAACATGGGCTCGAGGAAATTCGAAACGAGGACTTCGGTAACCACGAAGAGGCCAAGAGTCTCGAGGGGCTTAACCCACCCATCAAAAATCGCGATGGAGAGCAACAGGGGCAGGATTCCACCGAGCGGTGGGCCGATGTAAGGCAGAAATCGAAGCAAGCCGACCATCACTCCCCATAAGAGGGCGCCGGGGACGCCGATGAAGTGCAGGCAAGTTCCGATAAATGCGCCATAGCAGATGTTGACGAGCAATTGGAGGCGGAGGTAACGGGTGACGCGAGCGGTGGCGTCGTCGATTGCCTGGGTCATCACGTAGAGACTGCGCTGGCCGGCGAGGGAGATGAGACGGTTGCGAAGATTCTCCCTGCGGACGAGCATGAAAAACGTGAGCACGACGACGATGCAGAAAGTGGCGAGCAAGCCGAGAATGCTTTCGACGGATTCGAGAGGCAGGGATGGAGATTTGACAATCTCGACGGGCATGGGGCGTTGGCGGGAAGGAGTGGCCGAACGGCTTGATGAAGAAGATGATCCATCCGGACGCGCGGGAGGGGCCGCAAGATCCTTGCTGATTTCGTTCATGGTGTCGGAAGCATTGTTGAGCGCGGAGCCCTTCGACAAATGAAGTGATTCGAGTTTCTCCCGGATATTCGAGCGGTAATCGGGGAGCTGATTCATGACCTGGCCGAACTGCTGGGTCACCGTCCAGCCGACGGCACCGACGGTTATGAAGGAGAGCACGACGACGATAAGGGTGGAGAAAAGCCGGCCGAAATGCATGCGCTCGAGAAGCTTGGCGACGGGAGTAAGGACGAAGGTTATAAGGACGGCGAGGGTGAAAGGAATCAGCACAACGCGAGCGAAATAAAGGGTGCCCACGACCACCACGGCAACGACTACGCCGAGAAGGCGCCCCAGGTTTTTATCCGTGGTGTAGCGTGCCATGGTCAAGTGTTCCGTGCTGCAACCGCGCCAGAAAGGCGGTATGTCGCTCTGGAGCAAAGTCTTAAGTTTCAGCTCTGGTTTGAGGGTATAGGAGTGGCGGTGAGGCGCGCCATACAGTGATGCACTGAGATTGCCGCCGAGTTTCCCGGGAGAGGCGGGGAGCGCGATCACCGGCGAAACGGGAGATTCGGTTCAGGCCAGTGGCGATTTACGAGGCGGGGCGAGCGAAGAATATACGGCGGCGAGGGCGACGATCACGTTCGCCACGACGACGGGCAGGGCGTGGATCAGAAAACCGTAGGTGACCCACATCAGCGCGGCGACGGCCTGGACCAGACGAAGGGATTTTGGGGTACGGCAGAAATAGGAAATCGCGAAGGCGGCCGTGGCGACCCAACCGATGCAAGCCGTCATCGAATTGGGTCCTGGTCGGAGGTGGAATCGGGCTCGTCGGAACGCACCGCGCGCAGGGTGATCCAATCGGTACGAACTTTGTCCCATTCTTGAATCAAGAATCCGTGCAATTCCATGAATTTGCGAATTTGGGTGCGGTGCATGCCGACGGTTTTTTCGAGGATGGGCACGAGAACGCCGAGAGCGTTGGGGCTCAGCACGGTGCGCTGGGCGATTTGGGTGACGTGTTCGGTCTCGGAGACGGCGATGGTGAAACCGTCGCGCGCGTTGACGTGCAACATGACGTGAATGTCCGAGCTGCCGTCGCCGGCGTAGATGATATGGTCAGGGCCAATTTCGCGGCTGGCCTGCAGTTCATCGAGGAAGGCGACTTTTCCGTATCCGGCGGTGGCGCGGACGATTGTGTCGATTTCGCCCGTGCTCTTATAAGTGAATTCAGTTCCGTGAATGCGGTCGGCGGGGAGGATGTCCTGGAGCGCGGAACGGATGACTTCGACCGGCGCGGCGGAGAGGACGTAGAAATCGAAGTGGTAGCCTTCAATACCGTGGTCAAGAATTTCGTTGAGCAGGCCGATGTTGGATTTGAGGCGAATCTGCTTGCCGACCTGGATTAAATGTTCCTTGCGAACCCGGGAACGGAATTCGGGATCGTGAAGGAGGAGGTAGGCGAGTTCGGCGCCCTGCTGGACGAGGTTCAGTTTCGCCATGCCTTTTGCCTTGCGCTCGAATTCCTGGGTGGGGATGCCGACGATTTCGGCGAGAACGTAGCCGGAGTCGTTGAAGGTGAGGGTTTGGTCGAAGTCGCTGACGAATAAGTAGGATTTCAATGCACTGGCGTTCATGTGTTGATTTACTCCTGACGGCTCGCGATTTGATATGAAACCGGTGCTTTGCCCGGGCCTGCCGTACCTGATTACGGGGATCGTTCAATAAAGAATACCACCCAGGCGGACGACGGCCCATTTGGAATAGCCGATGCGTTGCATCCATATAATTGACGAACGGGCAGAATGAAGCGGGGGCACCAGGCGGATTGGAAGGAGAATTCGGAGTTTAGGCGGCGGATGAAGCGGCAGGGCGGCTTAAGATAATCGCTCGACGCGAACTCGGCGGCGAGCATCCGGGGATTTTATTCGGCGATCGCCGATTCGCGCACAGGCTCCGGAAAAACCCGCAGTTGGGCGACTGGTTTTCTCGGCGGGTGGGTCTTGAGCCAACTATCGTAGTTATCGCGCATTTGTTCGATGTGACGCGGTATGTGACGCTGCTGAATGGTCAGCCAACGCTTTAGCGTAATAGAACCAAGCCGAGCGTCGACGACACTGTTGTCCCACAGGTGGTCCGGAAGAGTGCCGAGTAGTTTGTGCGTGGATTTTCTCAGTTGGCAGATGATATCGAGGGCTTCGCGCACACTCTGGTTGAAGTAGCCCAAAGACAGCCTCCAGCGATGGCTATCAAATTCCGGACTGGCCGTCGCCGGTTCGGCGATCAATCCGCGGCAGCGCATATAGACGCCCGCTTCGGCATCCGCGAGATGAATGACCAGGTCGTGAATACTCCAGCGGTCAGCGCGCGGCTGGTAACACCACATTTTTTTTGGCAATTGACGCAACGCGGCCTGCAGTAACGACGGACCAAATCCGAATGCTTCCAACTCACGCCGAATTTCTTCGCGCATGGCTCGAGCTCCTTCGTTCTGTTAATTAGACGCATGAAAGCGCCTTTTTGTTTGATAGCGCGACAAAATATTTTGCAGATTGAAGAGATTTTGAGAAGAAGATTCGAAATGGCGGGAACGCCGTAGCAAGTGTTCGAGTTCGAGCAGAGCGCCTGTCCACTTTCAAAACATTCGAACAGTAGGCGCCGTGCGGATTTCATTTTAGGTAGGCCCAATTCCAAAACTCGGATACCGATAAACGGATCGATTCAAAGCCGATCGCGTGCGCCAGGGCGTTCCTAAGTTTCGTATACGCAGTCGCCGGCCGATTACCAAAATTGGTAGCGACGTTTCGCGACGGTCCAATTAAAGCCCCGCGCCTAAAGCACTTCCGCACTGCGACAAACTGGAAACACCCGTGCATAGATCGAGGTGGCTGGTCGTATGCCGCCAATGTGGAGTTTTTGCAAGGGCCGCGAGAACTTTTGGAATATTCAACCGCAGAACGGAGAATCACATGAAATTGAAGCAGTGGTCGAAAGTCTTCAGCGCACTTGCCGCGTTGATATTATTGGGAACGAGCGCGAGCCACGCGCAGAGCATTGTGACGGGCGCGGTGGCTGGGGTTGTGACAGACGCGTCTGGAGCAATCATAGCGGGGGCGACGGTAAGTTTGACGAATCCAGATACCGGAGCCGTGCTGGCCGGCGCGACGGCCGCAACCGGAACGTATCAATTCACGTTGCTCAAGCCGGGCACCTATTCCCTGTCCGTGTCGCGGCAAGGCTTTAAGCAATCCAGCCAGGCCGTCGACGTGCTGCTGGGGCAAACATCACAGGTCAACGTGAAGTTGGAGGTCGGCGCCGCGACCGAGACGGTCACAGTGACGGAGCAAGGAGCGCTGCTGCAAACGGAAGACGGAAATATTTCGTCGAACTTCGACACGAACCAAATTCAGAATATTCCGAACCCTGGCGGCGACATCACGTACGTGGCGCAGACCGCGCCGGGCGTGACGATGAATAATGCAGCCGGCGGCGGTTACGGAAACTTCGTGGCGTTCGGCCTTCCCGGCACGTCGAACCTGTTCACAATTAATGGAAACGATTACAACGACGCGTTCTTGAACCTGAATAACTCAGGTTCCAGCAACCTGCTGCTGGGTGGCAATGAGCTGCAGGAAGTCGCGGTGGTGAGCAACGGCTACACGGGCCAGTATGGACGGCAGGCCGGCGCGCAGATCGATTACACGACGAAGTCGGGTGGCAACGCCTTTCATGGCAACGCGGTATACAACTGGACCGGACGGTTCCTGAACGCGAACGATCCGCTGAATAATGCGGGCGGCAATCCTCGGCCATTCGAGAACAATAATCAATGGGCGGCATCCTTGGGCGGTCCGATTATCAAGAACAAGCTGTTCTTTTTCGTGAACACGGAGGGAATCCGCTACATCCTGGCGTCGGTGAAGCCCGTAACCGTACCGACAACGGATTTCGAGAATTTCGTCCTAGGCAATGTGGCGCCGCAGGGAGCGGCGGTGACGCAGTTTTATCAAAATATTTTCAACCAGTACAATGCAGCGCCGGGCGTCGCCAACGCGGTGGCAAATCCGGCCAGCTGCGCGGGCTTGCCCGTGGCGAGCGGAGCCTGTACGGCGAGCTATACGCAATCCGCGCCAAACGGGAACAAAGAGTGGCTGTTGAGCGGACGGGTGGACTACAACCTGGGCGACAACGACAAGATCTTTGGACGGGTCAAATTTGACCGCGGCGTGCAGCCCACGTACACCGACTCGATCAATCCGATCTTTAATACGACGAGCGTGCAACCCCAGGATGAAGGGCAGTTGAATTACACGCATGTGTTCAGCCCGACGGTGGTCAATAACTTCATCTTCTCGACGCTATTTTATTCCGCGATCTTCGGGAATTTGAATCCAGGACCCGCGCTCGCGCAGTTTCCAGGCATCTTGAATTTCACGGACGCGTCGCTCACGAATTTGGGCATCGGAGCGGGTCTCGGCGGATTCGAGAACGGATTCTTTTTCCCACAAGGCCGACGAGTGACCCAATGGCAACTCGTCGATGACGTGTCGGTCGCGCGTGGCAACCACAACTTCAAGATGGGAGTAAATTTCCGACGGGACGACATCACCGATTTAACCGCCGGGGAAAACACGCTGTACCCGGCTATTAATCTGACGCTCGCCGAGTTTGCCAACAACGAAATAGCGCCCACTGGGTGCGTTGCGGCGGGCGATTGCGGATCGGCGCTTACGAATTTTACGAACAGCCCAGAACAACCGGTTGCCTACTATAGCTTTGGGATGTACTTCCAAGATGAATACCGGGTCAGCTCGAGGTTGAAGGTAACCATGACGTTGCGGGCCGATCGCAACTCCGGGGGCGTTTGCCAGTCGGCCTGCGCTGGCTTGCCGGTAACTCCGTTCACGGACATGGCCCACGGACCAACGATCCCCTACAACGCGGCGGACGGCGGATCGTTCCAGACGGGCAATACCACAATCATTCCCGGCATCGAAAAAGTCGTGTTCGAGCCGAGGTTTGGAGTGGCCTGGAGCCCCGTGGGACAAAAAACGGTGATTCGCGGAGGGATCGGGCTGTTCACCGATCTTTATCCCGGAACAATTCTGAGCGCGTATGACACGAACTTCCCGCAGGTAAATGCTTTCAATGTGCCGGCTGGAACGGTGGCGTTCGACGGTCTGCCGCCGACAACAACTGCGTTTCCAACAAGTGGCGCGAACCTGGTGGCGCAGTGCAATGCGGCGTTCGTTTCCAACTTCAACACGGGCGGGAGCTTGACGACGCTCGGAAGCAGCGGTGGAGGCTACCAAGGCGCTGCTGCAGCCATTCCTGGCGGATGTCTCAATGCGCAGGGAGACCTGGCCGTTCCGACGCTTAACGATGTGAGCCGCAACCTGCAGAACCCGAAGTATGTGGAGTGGAACCTGGAGCTGCAGCATACGTTTGGATCGCGTACGGTGATATCCGCGAACTACGTCGGGAATCACGGCTACGACGAACTGACCTTTAACAATGATCTCAACGGATTTGGTTTCGGCCAGCTGCCCGCGGTCGCGCCCGATCCCCGAGTGGGCCGAGTCAACTTTTTGGAGAACGGAGGAGTTTCGAACTACAACGGGGTGACGTTCTCGATCCAGGAAAATACCTGGCACGGCTTGAGTGGCAGACTGAACTACACCTACTCGCACTCTCTCGATGATTTCTCGAACGGAGGCGTGTTGCCGTTCAGCATTTTCTACAGCGTTCCGAGCCAGATCGATCCGTATAGTCTTAAGGCTCAGTATGCTTCGTCGGATTACGATGCGCGGCATCAAATATCGGCCAGCTACGTCTACCAGTTGCCATTCAAGAGCGAGAGGCGGCTGGTGAACGCAGCCATCGGCGGGTGGATGATTTCGGGTACGATGTTCTACCGCACGGGTTTCCCGTTCAGCGTAATCGATGGGGGGACTTCAGCAAACCTCGCCGGAAATAACCTGGCGGGTTCCACAATCCTGCTGCAACCCGACTTTACAAAACGAGACTTCTCGGACGCGGCCGCGTGCATTGTGAATCCGTGCTTCGGGATAGCGGGAAGCGGTTCGACGGCGCCGTACCTGTTCTCACCGGCCACGAACTTCCTGGGAGTTGGCCGGAATGCCTTCATCGGGCCACGCTTCCTGGGCGGGGATATGAGCGTGAGGAAGAACTTCGCAATCAACGAGCGAATGACCTTTCAAATTGGGTTGAATGCGTACAACTTCCTCAACCACGCAAACTATGGGGCGCCGTACGCCAACACGAATGGGCCGCTGGGATCGACCATCTTCACGCAGACACCGCCGACGTCGCCTTACGGTGCGTTTGCATCCGCGGCGACGGATATGAGGATGGCGCAACTCACCGCGAAGTTCATCTTCTAGCATCGTCCAAAACCGGAAGAGCATTCAGAGGGCGGCCGCACTGGCCGCCCTCTTTTTTTCGTTAAAGGCGCGTTAGACGCGTCCGGGCGCGATGCCCGCGGGTGCAAGCTTGCGCCACGAAGCGATCAGTATGGCCGCCAGACCCAGGGCGAGCAGCGGGAGTTCGCCCGGTTCAGGTGTGGGTACGGTGCCGACCGGTTTAACCGACGAGACTACAGTGCCCGTGCCAACAGGCATGTTGGGGTCGGTGGAGGCATAGCAGATGCCGGTTGAAGGATCACATGCGTCAGGGAGCGGAGGCGTGCCATTGACGGTGGGATTCCACAAGCCGAAATCCGAACCGCCGGTGAGATTCGACGGACCGGACGTGGGGAGCGGATTGAAAAACGAGAAAATGTTTCCATCGACGACGTATTGGACGCAGTTTTGGTTAGGATCGAGGCAAACCGCTCCGGGAATATCAGAGGTGTTCTCGTCCATTACCGGGACGCTATAGGCGTAGCCGGAATTCCAGTCGCCGGAAACGTCCCACTCTTGATAATTGACCGGGAGTTGGAAGGGAGTGGCGATCGGGAAAGTGTAATTGACGAGCGTATCGCCGAAGGCTTCGGCACTGAGGTTCCCGGTAATGGGCGTGGACAGAGTGGACGAAGGGGTGATGGCCATGACGAAGGCAACGCCGGGTTCAAAGTTGAGATACAACTGCTTTCCTGGGGTCTCGCCAAAATTCTGGACCGTGTAATTCAAGGCGCCGCTGCTGACCGAAGTGAATTCCGGCGCAGTGGTGGGGGCAGCATCCGGGGTCGTGCTGAGCCAACTGTAAACGCCGTATTGCGTCGTGGCGGCGGAGGCCACCGAGTTTTGGTAGTTCGCGCCGACGGTGAGAGTGGCGGAGGCGGAGGCGACGAACGCGCTCGCTGAATAGGTGTACTGGAATGCGTTGCCGTTGGCGGTTTGCGAACCGTTACCGCCAACAAGACTTCCGCCAGAAACCAAATTCGCGGTGGCGGTGGGGTTCAAATTCTGGCTGAAGAGACTATCGGAGCCACCGAATGGGCCGACGTTGTAGACAAAGCTGGCGTTCGCCGTGAAATTGGAGGTGGAAGAAAGGGATCCCGTGAAGCCGGGAGTGTAGCCGACATTTACATTCGAAGTATTCGGCAAAAGAATCTGGCCGCTGGTAAACGCGGGCAACACGAAACTGGTAGTTCCTCCGAGATTCAGGCCGATGTCGGTGCCGCCAAGGCTGGCGCTGGCGGCGACGCCGAAATTGCTATTGGGAAAGGGCCCAGCGTTCGCGGTGAACGGGTCGTAGGTTGCGGTGGCAGTCCCGCTGGTATTGACGTTGATGGTGGTCTGGGCCTGGATTGCGGCGGAGGAAAATAATGCGGTTGCGAGAACAAGAGCCGCGAAGGGCAAGCGGTACTTCATGTTTTGTTTTCCTTATCGCGATGCTGCCGCGAATTTTTGGAGATTGCCGCGCTCATCGCCAGGAGCGGAGTTGCGGTAGCGATCGATTTGAAAGCATGGAAAAGATACGGGGGAGCAGGGCGGGTGTCCAATTAACCGTAGGCAAACCGAAGCTTAACCCGCAAATGCAATCAAACGAGGGGAATAGCGGCAGAGATTAACGAGGAGGAGCGGTACGTTCCCGGGTGAGATTGAAATCGGCTGGGTACTGGAACTGGTGTTTCGATGGCCTCGCTGCAAAGCTTCGGGAGATTCTAGGTTAGGGGCGGGCCGCGCTGGCCTGGCGAGCGACGAGACCGAAGCCTTTGGCGGTAGCGGATTTTTCCAGGGCCGCGAGCTGCGATTGGGCGACGGCAAGGTGGCCCAATTTTTTTTCGAGCTGCGCAAGAACGAGGCGGGCTTGAAATTCGAGACCCAGATAGCCGTGAACGCGGACGGCTTGCAGAATCTTTTGAAGCGGGGCCATGGCTGATTCGGGATGAGCTGAATTCAAGAGGGTGCGGGCGGAGGCGAGATTGAATTGAAGCCGGGTGAAGAGATTTTGAGTTTTCGAAGAGAGCGGCGCGGCAAGAACGGCTTCATTTTTCGCTTCGTTATATTTTCCCTGGGCCAGCAAGGAGTCGATCAGCACGAGTGCGGCAGCCAATTCGTCATCGGTTTGCTGGTCGTTGTGAAATTGCTGCTGGCTCGATCTGGCGACGACTTCGGCGTCGGCGGGATGGCCTTCGTCGACCGAGAGTTGCGCGAGCGAGAGCTGAGTTTCGGCGACGGCCAGATCTTCACCCAATTGAGTGCGCAGGGCCAGCGCTTGTGCGTAGGACTTGCGCGCAGCGGCGAGGAGACCGCGGTCGCCGAGCACGTCAGCGGAGCCGGAAGAGACGTACGCAAGGGCGTTCTTGTCGTCGATTTTTGCGGCGGATACTTTGGCCTGGCGATAGTTCGAGTCCGCCGTATCGAGTTGGCCGGCTTGGCGCGCGACATCGCCCAGATTGTTAAAGGCGAGAGCGAGGCCTTCATCATCTCCGAGGGCCTGGTATTCAGGAATGGATTGCTCGAGTAATTTTTGGGCTTGGGTGAGTTCACCCTGGCCGAGCTTGACGGCGCCAAGGTTGCTCAACACCGCGGCGACGCCCATGGTATTGCCGATCTGGCGAAACGTCGTGAGGGCTTGCTCGAACATGGATTCCGCTTGGGTGATATCGCCCTGCCGATAGCGAATTCCGGCCAAATCCGTTTGGGCCATGGCGACGCCGTTGGGATTTTTTGCGGAGATCGCAGTCCGACGAGCTTCTTCACACAAGCGGATTGCTTCGACGGTGGACTTCCCGCTGGAAACGCCTTGCTGGCAAAGCGTGCCATAAGACCAAGCAACGACCGCCGGAGAGCCTTGGGCAGTGCCTTTGGCGAGAGCGCGCCGGGCAGCGGCATCGGCCTTGGCGAAGTCGTGATTGATCCATACCGAGGCTTCGGTCATGTCGATGCGGGCGTCGTCTCCGGATGGTGGCGGAAGGCGGCGAAGCGCGGCAAGGGTGAGGAGGGAGGCATTGAGATCCAAATGGGCCTGCGCCGCAGCGAGAAGCAGACCGTAGTCGAGACGGTCAGGAAAAAGTCCGAACAAGGCGCGATAGGCGTCGACGGTCCCAGGCCAGTCGGAAATTGATCTGCGATATTGGCCCTCGACAAGCAACCGTTCCTCTTCGGGAAGATTTCCGGAGAGCTCGACCGCGCGCTTGGCCTCGGAACGGGCTTTCAGGAGGAAGCCTTGATGCCATAGAGTTTCGGATAACGCCGAATGTGCGAGCGGATATTGGGGGTCGGCTTGGACGGCTTGGACGAGAAGTTCGTGCGCCGCGGACATATCGAACTGCCATAACTTGGCTCGTCCTTCCGAATAGTATTGGAGGGCTCGCTGGTTTGAGGGCAACGAGGCTCTGGCCGCGGTGGTGACGTCCGCGGAAACGGAATTCATGCCCAGGCGCTGGCGGAGGCGGGCGCCAGCCTGCGAGGCAAGCTCGAAGAGATTATCCTCACTTCCGGTCACGGATTCTTCGGCGATGGTTTCGCCCGCGGCGGTGTCTTGCGCGCGAACGTCAAGCCGGATGCGGGTCTGGTCCTTGCCGGGAAGCGTGGTGTAGGAGCCCAGGATCACCACATCCGCTCCCGGATTGACATGCAATTTTTCCAGCGTGGCTTTGGCCAAGGTGTCTTCGTCGGCCAGGGGCAATTCCCGTTTCGCGCGGGCAATATCTTCGCCAGAAACCATGCGCAGGGCGCCGCCCTCGGCGAGTTCGGTGTTCAACATTTCTGAAAACGCTGTGGAGAGCCAATTTTCTTGGGGACGCCCTGGGAGATTCCGAAAGCCGAGAACAGCGACGGAGCGTCGCACTGGAGTTATGGGCAATGCGTTTACGTTTCCCGGCGTAGCGGTGACGGAGGGAGGCCGAATTCGCGGCGAATGAAACTTGTAGATGAGGCCGAGAGATAGCGCGACGACGCAAATCAACAGCGCTACAAGAAGCTTGAGATTTAGTTTGCTGGAAGGGACGACGACAGTGGCGGGGTCCGGCGGAGTACCTGGCGCGACGAGTGGCGGATGTGCCATGGAGGGCGTGGCAGCGCCGATCGATTCCACGGGCGCAATGAAACGATAGCCCCGGCGCGGAACTGTTTCGATGAAACGCGGATTTTCGGCGTCGTCATCCAAAGCGTCGCGAAGCTTCCCTACGGCGACGCTGAGCGAGGCGTCGAACTCGACAAAAGTGTTGGCGGGCCAGAGGCGTTCGCGGAGGAGGTCTTTCGAAACAATCGCGCCATGATTTTCCAGCAAAAGGCAGAGAAGGCGGAAGGGCTGTTCCTGGAGTTTGATACGGACGCCTTTCTTCAGAAGCGCGCCGGTGCCAGGGTGAGCTTCGAACAAACCGAAACGGTAGATAGGGTGAGATTCCGAAGTTGCGTTCATCTTTGGCGATCGGAAACTGGGAATGCGCGCAGTTTAGCACACGGGGAGGGGTGCCTGACGGTTAAGGAGCGTCCGGAAGTGCCCTGAGAATAGGAATTTATGTGTTTAGGGATATTTTGGGAGCAATTGTTTTGACGGGGCGACGTTTCCGCCGTTCTCTAGGAAGCGAGGATGCAGAGGAACGCACCAATCGCATGACGACGGAGGGAGAACCGGGGATGAAGATAGAAGATGGATGGATCGAAGTGCTGGCCCCAAAGTCACTGAACCACGAGGCCGGGACCGAGGGAGTTTCTTGCGACCGCGGGGGTGAGGATGGGGATACGGAAGAACCGGAACGCGTGGCTCCGGCCATCCTGATCGGCGCCGGCGTTTTCCTGATCGCGGCCGGCACGGCGATCAGCGCTTATTATGCGATTCAATTTGATTCCAATTTTATTTTGCGGCAGTTGGCGTCGGCGATTCAGCGGTGAGAACGGAATGCACGAGCGTCAATGACTAGCGGATTCGCGTCGGTGGTGGGCCTTACTTCTCGTTAAGCCAAGGTTCCAAAATTTGGGCGGCGACGGCGTCGCCGTGCGCGGACCAGTGGCCGTCGCATTTCAGGAAATACGACATGTAGTCGGCGCCGACGCGCGCATTCATGGGCGGCAGCAAGTCCTTCACGGGAATTCCTGCCTGGCTTCCCCACGCTTCCATCACGGGGCCGAGGCGGTTCGCACCGTTCTGATGGAGGCGGAGAAAATCGTTGGCGCGCGGAATCAAAAAGACTTTGACGTTTGCGCCGTGGGCGTCGGCGGTGGTTTTGATGTCCTCAAGGGCATGCTCGAGCCGGGCTAGGTCAACGTCGTTGTAATCGTTGTAGCCGGAGTAGGGGCTGGCGTCACGCCAGTAGAACAGCGAGTAAATATACTGGCCCACGTGATAAGAGGCGAGGTAGGCGCGCAACCACGCTTCGACATGATCCCATAAGCCTTCCCCAGAATTGGCTTTGAAGTGGCCGGCATAGAAAATCGAAAAATCGGGGGCATAGTAGGGGCGATAACGGTTACCTGCACCGATCTTCTTCCAATAATCGAGATCCATATCGTGAAAATCGTTATCGGGGAGGACGCCGACGATGACGAAATTGTGGTCGAATTTCGCGGCCATAGTTTTATACAGCAAGGCATATTGAAGCGGACCGAAATTCCCGCCGGTACCAAAATTCAGATGCTCGCGGCCGCTATCTTTTTCAAGAATGTTGGACAAACGATCTTGGGCGGGGACACCGAGACCCTCGATGAATGAATCGCCGAGAACGACGGTGCGAGGGGCGGAGGAATGCAAAGCGCGCTCGACGTCCCGGGCGCCATAGCTATTGGTATCGTATTCGACTGTAAAGCAACCTTCTTTGTGAATGAAGCGGCCGCTCGAGCGGTGCCACACGCCGAAGGCGGGATTGATGTCCGCCCAGAATGAATTGTAATTGACGTGGTAGCTCGGTTTACTGGAGGGCCATTTGGTGCGATTGACGAGGACAAGGGAAACGAGTTCGGCTAAGACCGCGAATACGAGAAAGTTAATCGCCACGAGGCGGAGAACCGATCGGGCGATCCTGGAGAAGGAACGCCGACGCGGGTTGTCGCGCGCAGACAATGATGATTCGGTCATGCACACTCCAGAACGGAATTCGACGGGACAACCAAACGCCCAACGATACAATGAGACTTCGATATCGGGAAACAGGATCTAGCCGGAATAGAGAGCTTCAAGAAAAGAATAAAACGGCCGGCGGGAATGCGGACGCGCGCTTTGGCGAACGCGGTGGAACGGAAGCGCCAGAGCACATTTCTGCGGTGCTGCGGCAGCGCGGCATGCGCGGCCCTCAGACATTTTGGGGTGTAGCGCGCTGGTCCACGCCGGTTACCTCGTTGAGCTTGCCGGTTTTTACGTCGTAGACGAAGCCGCGCACCGGGACTAGCTGAAGGTAAGGATGGGAATTGATGCGGGCGACTTGCTGGCGGACGTTGGTCTCGAGATCCCTGAAGGCGTGGAAATGCGTGGGCGCCACGGCTGCCCTGCCGGTTTTTTCTTCCAGCGTATGCAGCAAGTCCTGATCTTTGAAGGTCAACATGCCGCAATCGGTGTGATTGATGACGATAAATTCCTGGGTGCCGAGCAGGTGATGGGAAATAATGAGCGAGCGCAGGGCGTCGCCGGTGGCAATGCCGCCGGCGTTGCGGATGATGTGGGCTTCGCCAATTTTGAGCCCGAGGATTTGCTCGACGGTCAGGCGAGAGTCCATGCAGGCCAACACCGCGAGCTTACAGTTGGGGCGCAGAATGGTGGCGCCTGGATCGAAGGACGCAGCGTATTCTTGATTCGCGCGCAGAACTTCGTCGGTGATGCTCATGAGTGAGGCTCCTTGAGAGCGGCTGCGCCGGGACTGCAACACCGACATTTGGCCGGCCACGCAGTTCGGAGAAAACTCCAAGATACAGCATCAGCGGTTAGACCCGTGCATGACGACGCGAGCTTTGTGCCGGAATTGGAGAGTCATGCGAGAACCGGGCTCGGAGTTATGGAGCGGACGCCTTCGGTTAGCTGCAATTCAAATCAGAACCCCGTCCTGGCGGCCGCCGCTACAGAATCTCTCGCACCAACGGCGGCGCGAGATGGAGTCAGAGTTCATGGCCTCAAATATAAGCGGTGACGCGCGTTGTTTCAAGTGAAGCACGCGGCGGCGGATAAAGGCTTGCATGTATGTGGTGGGATTGTACCGGTCGGGGCGGCACACTTTGCTGATTCGAAGATTTCGGTAGTTCAGCAACTCCGGTGGCGCGGCGAAATTCCTGAGGACGCTCCGAGGGGAGCGTTGGAGCTGGGCTTACTCGGGGAAAGCGGCGGCGAGCCGCCGCACTCCAAATGAACTGGGGATTTTGGAGGTTGCCGAAATGGGCGGGCTGCTTAAATCTTTCCTGCTGCGCGCATCGCTGCCTCGCTTCCCTGCCCGCTGGTGAGTTCGTGGCGCATGCGCCAGGCGCTGGCGATGGCGATTAATACGAGGACGATTCCTAACGGATAGCTGTGAAACAGAAGTTTGCCCACGCCGAATAGCGCGCTGTAAACCATCACGCAGCCTAGAATCCAACACCAGAGATTGCGGGCGAGGTCGTGTGCTCGCGGAATCTCCGGGGCCAGGGCGGCGATGGGTTTCCAGCCGGTCACGTCGGGCATCACTTTTCTGTAAAACGAAAGCAGGATGCTATCGGGTTCTCGCGCGGTGAGGAAGGTGACAGCGATCCATGCGAGAGTGGTGAGGAGGGTGGTGAGCAGAATATTTTTTGCGAACAGGACGGTATCGGAGCCGGTGAAAAGCGTGGGCCGGTGGACGAGCGCGTTGGCGAGCGCCTCCCAATGCAGGGAGAGGGTCAAGACGATAGCGGCGATCATCGCGGAAATTTCGCTCCAGGCATTAATGCGCCACCAGTACCAGCGAAGCATGTAGACGCTGCCGGTGCCGGCGCCGACTTGGAGCACGACCTGCCAGCCGGAACGAATGGAGGAAAGTTGGGCGGAGACGTAACCGGTGGCGATGACCAGCAAGATTGTGACGAGCTGGGAAACATGCACGTAGTGGCGGTCGGTGGCGTGGCGGACGAGGAAGCGGCGATAGAAATCCTCGACGATATACGACGTGCCCCAATTGAGTTGGGTCGCGATGGTGGACATGAAGGCGGCGAGGAAGCCGGCCATGATAATTCCGCGCAAGGCGTGGGGAACGTGATTGTTGACGATCATCATGTAGCTGGTTTCGGGATGCTGCAGGCCGGGATACAAAACGATCGCGGCGAGAGCGGTGAGAATCCAGGGCCAGGGACGCAGCGCGTAGTGCGCGATGTTGAACCAGAGGACGGAAAACAATCCCTGACGTTCGTCGCGCGCGCTGAAAATTCTTTGCGCGACGTAACCGCCGCCGCCGGGTTCGGCGCCGGGATACCAGAAAGCCCACCACTGAACGCCGAGGTAGACCGCGAAGGTGATCACCGGCAGGGTCCACAGAGTGTCGCTCGCGAAACCCTTTGAGAAATCGGGAAGAAAGGCCACCGGGTCGGCGCCGCCGTTTGCCGCGCGCATCGCGCTGATCTGAGAAAGCATCGAGGTCATGCCGCCGGTGGCTTTGACGGCGTAGTAGGCGATGGCGATGACGATTCCCATTTTTAGGACGAACTGAAATAGATCGGTCCACAGCACGCCGGAAAGGCCGCCAAGAGAAACGTAAATACCGGTGAACGGGATAAGAAAGAAAATGCAGACGATCAGGGCGTAGCCGTCGGTGCCGGAAAAAACCGGGCCAAAAACACTGGAGAGCGCGGAGGAAAATTCATTGAGAAAATGCCAGCTCTGAATCGTAGGTCCCAGGGTGGTGCCGACGATGTTGATCATGGCTTTGGTGACCCAGCCGAGGATCAGGCAATTCATGAGCAGGCCGAGATAGATGGCGCGGAAGCCGCGGAGGAAGGCGGCGGGACCTCCGGAATAACGCATCTCCGCGAATTGCACGTCGGTCAGGAGGCCGGAGCGGCGCCACAGCCGGGCGAAAAGAAAAACCGTCATCATTCCGGAGGGCAAGAACGCCCACCAGATCCAGTTCCCTGCAATTCCCTGGGTGTAGACGAGGCCGGCGACGAGGAGGGGGGTGTCGGCGGCGAAGGTGGTGGCGACCATGGAGGTTCCGGCGAGCCACCAGGAGACGTTACGGCCGGAGACGAAATAGTCCTCGGAACTTTTCGTGGCGCTGCGGCGGAAATAAAGACCGAGCAGAAGCGTGATCGCGAGGTAAGCGATAATCGCGGACCAGTCGAGGAGCGTGAATGGCATCGGCCCGAGTTTATTGCACAGGTTCGCGGTGCGACGCAACGTGAAATCGAGGCGGGCGCGATCGTTCGAGGCGGAGAAGACGCGTTGAAGGATCGAAAAAGATGGCGCTAGCGATTGCGATTTGTATTATTGTGGCGGGCGTTCGAAAAAATGCCGAGCCATAAATCATTCAAAGAAGGATAAATGCGAATATTCTGGCTGGTTTTTCTTATTTGCTTTTTGGCGAGCCCGAGGGCTTCGGCTCAATCCTCAGCGCCACAAATAAATTTGATGCCGATGCCCGCGCGGGTGCAGGCGGGAGCCGGGGAGCTTCCCATTACGCAGTCGTTTTCGGTGGCAATCGAAGGATACCGGGAGCCGCGACTGGACCGCGCCGCGGAGCGATTTCTGCGGGACATCACGCGGGAAACGGGCTTGCGTGTTGGCGCTCAAATCGCCGATCCTGGCAAAGGGACGTTGGTAATCCGTGCGGAGCGCGCGAGCAAAGCGATTCAAGACGTGAGCGAGGACGAAAGCTACGTGCTGGAGGTGAATGCGTCGGGCGCGAAACTTACGGCGCCAAGTCCGCTGGGGATCATGCACGGCTTGCAGACATTTCTACAGCTGATAGAAATTACGCCGAGCGGTTTTGCAGCGGCTGCCATGCATATCGAAGATACGCCGCGATTCCCGTGGCGCGGGCTGATGATCGACGTGAGTCGGCATTTCATGGATATGGACACCGTGAAGCGCAACGTCGATGGGATGGCGGCGGTAAAAATGAATGTGCTGCATTTGCATTTGTCGGACGATCAGGGATTTCGACTGGAGAGCAGGGAATTTCCAAAACTCTCCGGGATGGGTTCGGATGGGCTGTATTACACGCAGGAGGAGATGCGCGAATTGATTGGGTATGCGCGCGATCGTGGGGTGCGCGTGGTTCCGGAATTCGATATGCCCGGCCATAGCACTTCGTGGTTTGTAGGCTATCCCGCGCTGGCGAGCGCCCCCGGCCCCTACGCGATCGAGCGGCTCTGGGGAATTTTCGATCCGGCGATGGACCCCACGCGGGAGGAGACTTATAAGTTTCTCGATAAGTTCATCGGGGAGATGGCTGAATTTTTTCCGGACCTGTATTTTCACATCGGCGGCGACGAAGTTAACGGGAAACAGTGGGATGCGAACCCGAAAATCCAGCAATTCATGCGAGCGCACAAAATCAAGGACGACGAAGCGCTGCAACAATACTTCACGCTGCAGGTGGAAAAGATCGTCAGCAGGCATCACAAAGTGATGGTCGGGTGGGACGAGATATTGACCCCCGGGATGCCCGAAGACATCGTAATTCAGTCGTGGCGCGGGCAGGATTCGCTGGCGAAGGCGGCGCAAATGGGATATCGAGGACTGCTTTCCAACGGATATTACCTGGATGGAATGGCGCCAGCGGAACAGTACTACGCGGTGGATCCGATGAGCAACGCGGATGCCAAGCTGACGCCGGAGCAACAGAAACGGATACTGGGCGGCGAAGCATGCATGTGGGCAGAATTCGTCAGCGAGGAAAATATCGAATCGCGCATCTGGCCGCGCGCCGCAGCCGTCGCGGAAAGGCTGTGGTCACCACCCCAATTGCAGGATGTTGATTCGATGTATCGGCGATTGAGTGCGGTGGAGCAGGAACTCGAACAGCTGGGGTTACGGCAACGCTCGAATATGACCGTGATGCTCGCGCGGATGGCGGGCAGGGACGATATAGCGGCGCTGCGCGTGCTCGCGGGAGTGGTCGAGCCCGCCGGCTTGAGCGTTCGGGAAAAGGAAGCGGAGAGCGCCGGAGGAATTCAAACGAGCGACATTGCGCTCAATCGGATGGTCGATGCAGTGGCGCCGGAAAGCGACGCAGCGCGGAGATTTTCTCAAGCGGTGGACCGATTCATCGCGAGCAATTTTCAGGATGCGAGGGCTGAAGAGTACATTCGCGAACGCCTCATGACGTGGCGCGACAATGACGCGCAACTGCAACCTCTGCTAGAAAATTCATATTTGCTGAAGGAAGCTTCGCCGGTATCACGGAATCTGAGCGCCCTGGGCGCGGCAGGGCTGGAAGCGCTGGAGTATATCGACAAAGCGGAACCGGCTGGCGATTCCTGGCACAGGGCGCAGATTGCAATCGTGCAAGCCGCGGAAAAGCCAACTGCGGATCTGTCACTGGCCATTGCGCCCGCCGTTCAAAAGCTAGTGGATGCCAGCGCTCAAATCAAGCGATGACGGCGAAGTTACTCGGCGGCTTTAGTTGCCAGCGTTTCCACGACGGCGATGTTTTGGAGCAGGTCCTGGGGCAGATTGTGGCGCTGCTGCAAATACGCCGGAGTGTTGTAGCAGACTTGGACTTCCCGTTCCGCATCCTCATAGATCAGAATTTTTAACGGGAGATCGATCGCGGCGCCGGGAGCAGCGAGCATGAGAGGCGTGCCGCCTTTGGGGTTGCCGAAGATGACGAGCTTCGTGGGGCGCATCGTCAAGCCGGCTTTTTGGGCCTCACCAGAATGGTCAATTAGGGCAAACAGGGTGACGCCCTTGGCTTGCAAAATATTCTTGAGCTTTTCCACGGTGTCGTCCACCGAGTGATTGCTTTTGATGCAGGCGATTCCGTTATTCGCGATTGCAGCCATGGTTAGTTCCTCGTTTTTTTTGAATGCGCGGAGGCATGGCGACCTGGAAATTCATCGAGTGCATCGCGCCGATTTGATTGCTCGCCTCGCGCCGTAATGGTGAGCCTCAAGCACTGGCTATTTTGTTTTTTGAAAGGAAGCCATGCATGCGGTCTGATATTTCTTGCCCGTGAGTTTCGAGTGCAAAGTGGCCGGTGTCAAGCAGATGCGTTTCCAAATTCTGGAGGTCGCGACGGTAGGGAGCGGCGCCTTCGGGCGGGAAGATAAAATCGTTTTTGCCCCAGACGATTAAAGTGGGCGGCTGGTATTTGCGGAAGAAGGCCTGGAATGCCGGATAGAGCGGCACATTCGTTCCGTAGTCGAGAAACAGATCGGCCTGAATGTCTTTGTTGCCGGGGCGATCCATACCTGCCTGGTCGAGCGTCCAGGTGGTCGGATCGAGAAGCGTGAGATCGTTCACACCGTGCTCATACTGCCAACGCGTCGACTTGAGAGTGAGCAGGTCGAACATGGCGGCGCGGTTTGCGGGACTCGTGTCTTTCCAATATTTTTTGAACGGATCCCAAAATGCGAGCAACCCCTCATCGTACGCGTTTCCGTTCTGGACGATGAGCGCCTGCACGCGCTCGGGATGCAGCAAGGCGAGGCGGTAACCGACCGGAGCGCCATAGTCCATAACGTACAGGGAATACTTGTTCAGGTTGAGCTGCTGGGCGAGTTTGTCGATGACGCCGGCCATGTTCGCGAAGGAATACTGATATTGTGTGTGGTCGGGCATGCTGCTCTGGCCGTAGCCGGGGTAGTCGGCAGCGATGACGTGATAAGAACCGGCAAGGCGCGGAATCAGATTGCGAAACATGTTGGACGAAGTGGGAAAGCCGTGGAGAAGGATGATGGCCGGCGCGCCGGAGGGGCCAGCTTCGCGATAAAAAATGTCGAGGTCGTTTATGCGGGCGGTCTTGTAGCGCACGACCGGCTGGTTGGCCGTGGTGTTGTCTTCGAGCGCCGATCTGCTGGCCCAATTGGCGGCGTTGGCGAAGTGGGGACGCGGAGAAATGGAGGCGACACCGATGGTTGCGGCCGTGGATGCGAGGAAATTACGACGTGAGATGTGGGTCATGGCGGCGCTCCCTTAAAATTAGATACAGTTTCCTGCAGGCCCGCGGCCAGGATTCCGTTCATAAGGCCGAATCCTGGCCGGCGTTGAAATGCTTAGCGAATTAAGCTGATGCTGAAGTGGTTGCGCCTTTGATGAAGGCGAGCAGTTCCGCGTTGACTCGGTCCTTGAGGGTCGAGCACAGGCCGTGAGGCGCTCCCGCGTAAACTTTCAAGATGGAGCCTTTGATCATCTTGGAGGATTGGAGCGAGGCGGCGACGATCGGGACGATCTGATCGTCGTCGCCCTGAAGGATCAGCGTGGGCATATCAAACTTCTTCAGATCTTCGGTGAAGTCGGTCTCGGAGAAGGCCTTGATGCAATCGTAGGCGCCCTTGATGCTCATGATCATGCCCTGGAGCCAGAAGGAATGGCGCAGTCCTTTCGAGACCGTATTGTTTGGCCGGTTGGCGCCGTAAAAAGGCGCGCTGAGGTCTTCAAAAAATTGAGCGCGATCGGCCTGGACGGCGGAGCGGAGCTTATCAAACTCTTCGATCGGCAGACCGACGGGATTCGCGGGCGTTTTCAACATCAGCGGCGGAACGGCGCTAATGAGCACGGCCTTGGAGACGCGCTTGGAACCGTGACGGCCGATGTAACGGGCAACTTCGCCGCCGCCGGTGGAGTGGCCGACGTGGACGGCATCTTTCAGGTCGAGATGCTCGACGAGCTTGGCAAGATCGTCGGCATAGGTGTTCATCTCATTTCCTTCCCAGGGCTGGCTGGAGCGGCCATGGCCGCGGCGGTCAGCAGCGATGCAGCGATAGCCGCGATCGGCGAGAAAGACCATCTGATCCTCGAAGGCATCCGCGCTGAGCGGCCAGCCGTGACTGAAAACCACGGGCTGGCCTTTTCCCCAGTCCTTGTAGTAAATATCGATGTTGGCGCCGTTTTCTTTTCCGACTGTAACGTAGGACATTTTGAATCTCCTTTTTTTCGAAAATGAGGCGTTCGGTACCGCAAGAATCTCAGGCAGCAGCGGCGGAGAGCAGCGCCACCACTTTTTGGTCGAGGTCCGAGGCGATTTTCAGCGCTTGAGGATTGTTGTATGGGGCCAAAAAACCGGCCATGGTGTCGTAGGAGAGATGAACGCCGTCGGCGCGCTCGTCGATTAAGATTGTTACGGGCGCATAGGAGCCGGCATCGGGAACGAGCTCAAGCAGCTGCTTCATGATGACGGGATTGCCGATGAGAAAGCGCAGGCTTCGCGGGGTTTTCGGGCCATGTTGCTTGCTCACCACCTGGCCGAGATCAAAACGCATAAATTCCAGGAGGCCGGAGCGACCCGCCGCTTTGTTGACGACCGCCTCGACTTCCGAGAAGTTATTTGCGGCGGCGATGTTCTGGCCGAAGGAACTCATTTCGGGATGGCCAACGGCGGCTGCGAGGGCCGTCGCGACTTGATCGAAGGGTTTTGCAGAAGCAACGCTGAAGCGTTCCATGGCGATTTGTCTGATGGTCATTTTCGGAATCCTCCGGGCACTCCCCGTTTGCCTATCCAATTTTGCGGAGGAGAACCCGGCACATTTTCTTTTCGGCCCATGTCCCGGACTGCCGGAAACGCCGACACTTGTAGAGCGAGCGCCGGTTCGGGATGCAGGCATCCTATACAATGAAATGCCTAATTCCAAGATGAAAATGAAAATCGCGACCGGGCCGCACGATCAGGGGCCGGCGCGAACGCGCTCGTCGAGAAAAGGAGATTGAAGATGAACGAACAGAACGCCGCAGGCGCTGGAGCAAAGCAAGATGCAGGCGAGGCGCGATCGCCGTTCCCGCCGTTTACGCGCGAGAGCGCGATTCGAAAGGCGCGCGGGGCGGAGGATGCATGGAATTCGCGAGCACCGGAAAAAGTTTGCCTGACGTACACATTGGATTCGCGATGGCGGAACAGGTCGGAATTCATAAACGGCAGGGAGGAGATTGTGAAGTTCCTCACGCGCAAGTGGGCGAAGGAGCTCGATTACCGTTTGATCAAGGAATTGTGGGCGTTCGAGGACAACCGGATCGCGGTGCGCTTCGCGTATGAGTGGCACGACGCGGCGGGAAACTGGTTTCGCTCGTACGGGAATGAAAATTGGGAATTTGAAGCGAACGGCCTGATGAAAGTGCGTCACGCCAGCATCAATGATCTGCCCATCAAAGAAGCGGAGCGCAAGTATCACTGGGCGCTGGGGCGACGGCCTGACGAGCATCCGGGGTTGAGCGATTTGGGTTTCTAAAAGCCTGACTCGCTTCCATCTTCGATCCATCGAGCGGCTGTTCGGGACCGCGGAAAGCATTTTCGCGGGCGTGGCTCGTGGGATGTTGTCGTTGGGGCGAGAGAATTTGGAGCGTAATCCCCACGGCGGGGACGAGATAGATTATGGTCACGCACACCCACATTATCGCAGCAGCACGCTGTTGATCGTAGAGCGGAGAAATGTCGAAGGCCCGCGGGGCAACGAGATAGGCCGGGTACACGACACGATCGCAGAAGGCGAGAAGGGCGGAAAGGGCGTCGCAGGGCAGCGTGGCGAAAAAAAGATATAAAGGAATGATCCAGCGGGGCGCGACTGCGACGCTGGGCCAAGGCTGGATCACCGGCCACCAAAAAATGAGGCCAGCCACGAAAAAAGTGGCGTGCTCGAATACGTGCAAAGCATTCGAGCGCAAGGCCAGACCAAATACCGGCGGAATATGCCACACGATCAGGGTGAGCGCGGCAGCAAGCCAAGCGACTGCAAGATTCGTGAGGAAGCTGGCGAGCGATTTCAGCACGCCCCAGCGAAGAATTGGACCGACGACGCGGCGAGCGAAAGTTTGCGGAAGGCCATGAAGGAGCGGCAACTCCGGCGCGCCCAGTAAAATCAGCGGCGGCCCGATGGCCATGAGCAGCAGATGCTGGATCATGTGGACCGATAGCGATAGGTCATCGAAAGCCTCGAGTGGCGAGCCAATTGCGATCCAGATGGAAGCAATTCCCCCGAGAAATGCCGCGAGGCACCACGCTGGAATCAGATTTGGAGAAACGGCGCGCAAGCGAAACCAGCCTCGCACGTAAATCAGGATTCCGACACACAGAGCCACATCCAAGGCCACCGGAGTTGACCAGGATTGCAAAACGGAATGGACGTCAAAGTTCATAGCTCCGATCTCATGGGAATTCTAGGGATGCCGCGAGGGCGACGCGACGGATTGCGGCGGGACGGCGTCCGGATCAAGAGCCAGGGAGCGCGAAGCGTCGCGGGCGGGCGATTGCGCGGCGGGATGCAACGTCTCTAGGAACGCCACGAGGGCTGTGGTTTCCGCAGGGCTTAGATTTTTGCCGTACGATGGCATATTGCCGCCGCCCTGGATGACTTGGCGAATCATTTGATCCGGGGTCAAGCGCACGGCGACGGCGTCCAGAGCAGGTCCGCGTTTTCCGCCTTGATTATCGAGCGAATGACAGTTGTGACATTGCTTCAATTGAAAAACGAGCGCGCCCTGGCGTTCGAGGGCCGTGCGGTTATGCAGGAATTCAGGCGAAATCGGGATCTCGCTCCAGGCGTCCATGACGGGGCTCCACGGCGCGTTTTGCGCGAGGCGTGTGAGCGTGCCCATGGCGACTGCCACCAGCAGAATGGTGAGGACGGCGATGGGCCTGCGCCGCCAACTTTTTTCGCCTTCGCCGAAAACGAAAGGCAAAAGAATGAGCCCGAGAATTATGACCACCGGCCCGATGAGCAGGGCGGGAGTTTCGAGCGACGGCGGCAAGAGAGATAGCACGGCATAGAGCCACAAGAAAAAATAATCCGGGCGGGGCACGGTTTGAATGATGGTGGGGTCCGGGGGACCTGACGGACCGAAGGGGCCAAAATAAATAGCGCAAGCGGCGATCGCGAGCAGGATCGCGGCGGCAAAGAAAATATCCTTCCAAACCGCGCCGGGCACGAAGGGAATGCCGTCTTTTTTTATCAGCTCATGATATTCCTTAACGTAGGTGGCTTTGCGGACGACGCGGCCGGGCATGGGCCACTCGTTGATCCCGAGCTTGAGGACCAGAACGAGGTGAACGGCGACGAAAGCGAGGAGAAGTCCGGGAATAGCGAAAACGTGAAGCGCGAAGAAACGCGAGAGCGTGGCGCCGGCGATGATGGGGCCGCCCAACATGAGCCTGACGATCGAAGGTCCCAGCACCGGCACGCGACTGGCAATGGATGCCCCGATGCCCAGGCCCCAGTAGGCGTCCTGATCGAAACGGAGAACCTGGCCGGTGAAGGCCATGCCGAGAGTCAGGAGCAAGAGAAACAGGCCGACGACCCAAGTAAGCTCGCGCGGAAATTTGTACGCGCCAAACAAAAATACCTGGACCATGTGGATCAGCACGATAGCGACCATGAAGTCCGAGCCCCAGCCGTGCATGGCGCGAATGAACCATCCGAGTGTGACGCTGTGATTGAGAGCTTGCAGGCTGTTCCAGGCTTCGCCGGCGGAAGGAACGTAAATGAGCGCGAGCAAAATGCCGGTAACAATTTGTAGGATGAAAACCACAAAAGCGGCGCTGCCAAAAACGTAAAACCAACTGGCGGTTTCGCGCGGAACGGGATGTTCGGCGGTGTCGCGGATCGCCGCGCCAAGCTGGAGACGCGCGTCAAGCCATTTGCCGATATTTTCGATCAGGCGCACGGTTTGATCTCGCGAACGATATTGGAACGCAAGGGTTGGCCGGGCGTGGGCATCTCGCCGGCCTGGATCAGCAGCTGCCCGGTTTCAAGCCGGTATTTATATTCGAACAGGCCGCGTTCGGGAGGGCCGGAGGCGCGAGAGCCGTCCTGGTAGTAGACGCCGCCGTGGCAGGGACACAGAAAGAGACTGGATTGTGGGAACCAGCGAACCGGGCAGCCGAGATGCGCGCAGTTGATGGCGAAAACCTGAAAATTCTTGCCGTCAACGTTGCGGACCCAGCAGGCGATGTCCGCGGTATAGCCATCCCAGGGATTCACCACGGGGTTTCGATAGGTGGCGAGACGAGTCTGGCCGGAGGGAAACTGTTTGAGGTCGCCGAGCGAAATCCAGGCGTCGTAGCCACCCTTGCGCCCGTGAGAAATGGGGGAAAGCAAATAGCGCACGACGGGCACGGCCAGAATCACGGCTATGATGCCGTTCAAGCCAATTCCGATTTTCATGAAAAGATCGCGGCGGGTAAGTCCGCCAGGCAAAGTCATTGAATTTCTCCCGTTGATTTCGGAGTGTTTGGAAAGGGCTGGCCGGGAAATTGCGGGCGCTGCGAAGAGAGCCAAGCCACGACATCGGAAATCTGCTGCGGGGACATGGGTTTTCCGGAGATGTTTTCGCGCCAGTCGGGAGCGCCAAGTTCGGGGCGGCCCACAATGACGAGAGTTCGCAATTCTTGATCGGTGAGCAGGGCAAGGAAGGAACCGTTCACGATGGAACTTGCTTTTTGCGTTCCCTGACCGCCGGCACCGTGGCAGGAAGAACAAAACTCGGCGTAGACCTGGCCGCCGCGCCCGGGGTCACCGGGGCCCGATGAGGAGTACGGCGGCGGGGTCGCCCCCTGCAAGATTCCTGACTTCGACCAACGGCTTCGAATTCCGGAGACGATTATGTCTATCTGTTTATCGGTGAGCATGCCGCCAGCACTCCGGGCAAAGGCGGGCATGGAGGTTCCGGGGATGCCATTCGTGGCGGCGTTGTGGAGGATTTTGTCGTCCGCGATGGCCAGGTAGACGGGATCGGCGAGAGGGATGGCAGCGCCGCCCTTCCCTTCCGTGCCGTGGCATCCCGCACAGTTCTGTTTGTAGAGCGTGTTGAAATCCGAAATTTCTTCGGGAACGATCGGCGTGTCGCCCGCGACCGGGCGTCCTGGGGCGCGGGCGCATCCGCACACGATGAATGTCGCGAGACCGGTGATCGCGAGAAGGGACGAGCGAAAATTCATCGCGGTTCATCCTTGCCGGGCTTTTCCTTGGACATTCCGGGCGCCTCGATGCCAGCGCGCATGAGAAATGGCATGAACTGATGCGTAGGCACTCGGGATTGGCGAGCGACGACCAATCCGGCGACGATGCCGAAGGCAAACTGCGAGGCCACGAACCAGTACCAATCGATTTTCCGATCGAGCAGCGGGTTGAGAAGTCCCAGGACGCTGTATAGCAATCCTGACCAGAGCATGGGCGCGATGACGCCGCCGAGAAGAATCGGGCGACGCGGAAACATGGGCAGCATGGCACCGTAGAGGAGGCCGACGAGCAAGGAGGTGATCAGATGAATTATCACGGCGAGAACGAAGCTATCCAGATGAAAGGCTTTCAGGGATGCGCCGCCGTAGAAAATCGATTGAGTGTAGATCGTTGCCGCGAGCAGGTTAATCGGATACCAAATGCTGCCCTGCTTCAGTAAGCCGTAAAGGCACGCGAGTACGGCCATGGCCACGCCGCCGGCGAGGCCACCCTTGATGCCTGCGGAGATAGGATAGGTCTCGAGCGGAAGCAGAGCGCGAGGAAGTTCGGGAGCTACGGCTAGCCGTTCGACTTCGTGCCGGGTGCTGGAGATCGCGGGCACGGAGGCGTGGATGGCGACCGTCTCTTGTTTTTCGTGCGGGAACACGTCGCAAAACCAACCGATGGAGGCGGTCACGGCCAGGATCGCTCCGAGGAAACTGACGGAAGAGCTGGTAACCAGACCGGCCAAGAGCAGAGCGATGCCGAACGCCAGAATGATGGGCCACGCCGTGGGCGCGGGGAGAGTAACGGTTCCTGGCGCGCTGGCGTTCGCTGCATCCGGTTTTGGGTCAGAAGGAATCACGCCGTGCTGTTTTCCTTAACGACCGATCACGTAGACCACGGTGAAGACAACGACCCAGACAACATCCACGAAATGCCAATAGAGCGAAAAGACGTCCACGCGCTCGGCGTGAGACGGTTTTACCTTGCCTCGAACGGTGAGAATCATGGCCACGGTGATACCGAGCAGGCCCACGGTGACGTGGAAAGCGTGCAGGCCAACGAGAGAGTAATAGGTGGTGCCGAAAAGATTGGTGCTGATGGTCAGGCCTTTTTCGAAAATCAACTGATGCCATTCGCGCCCAGTTCCGGCCAGGAAAATCGCGCCCAGGATCAGGGTGAGGAACCACCAAATTCCGAATGCGCGGACGTTCGCGTTGCGCAGCGACTTGACGGCCAAGTGAATCGTCAGGCTGCTGGAAAGCAGACAGACGGTGGTGAAAATGGGGAGATCGAGCACGTCCTTGGGCAATGGGCCGGCGATGCTTTTCCCGATGTAAAAAATGTAGGCGACCACGAAAATCGTGAAGATGGCGGATTCAGCGGCAATCAGGGAAAACATGCCGACGCGGCCGCGCGACGGAAGAATCCAATCCGATTTCAGCGAGGATGGCGGAAGCACTGTGCTGCTCAATTCAGGCTCTCCTGTTCATTCATATTTCCAGTCCGGATCCTCGGGATGTTTGAGATCCCAAAGTGGGCGGCGGCTTTCGATAACCGGGATGGTGGCAAAGTCGTAATCGGGCGGAGGCGAAGTCGTGGACCACTCGAGGGTCCAGGCGTCCCACGGATCGTTTCCGGCGGGCGCGCCCCTGTACATCGACCACAGAAGATTTCCGACAAATAGGAGGATGGCCGCGGCCTGGAAGAAGACGCCGATGGTGACGAGCAGGTTCCAGATCTCCCAGCCGCGACCGGGCTCGTAGGTATAGATTCGACGCGGCATTCCCAGCAAGCCCGGGATATGCATGAAATCGAAAGTCAGATGGAAACCGAGGACAAAGAGCCAAAAGTGCCATTGGGCGAGGGTCTCGTGGTACATCCGGCCGCTCATTTTCGGGAACCAATAGTAAAAAGCTCCGAAAATGGTGAAAAGGATCGCCCCGACAATCACGTAGTGAAAATGGGCGACGACGAAATAGGAACCGCTGAGCTGCCAATTGAACGGCGACGCGGAAAGCATGATTCCGGTGAGGCCAGCGATGAGAAATTGGAACAGGAAGGCGACGCAGAAAAGCATGGGCGCCTTGAACTGAATTTTGCCGCCCCACATGGTACCAATCCAATTGAAGATTTTGATTCCGGTGGGAATGGCGATGATCATGGTGGTGACCGTAAAGAAAGTGTTGCCGTAAGAGGACATGCCCACGGTGAACATGTGATGAGCCCAGACGCTCATGCTGATAAAGGCGATGGCGATGGTCGCCGCGACCATCACGGGATATCCGAAGATCGGCTTGCGCGAGAAAACCGGAATGATTTCAGAGGCGAAGGCGAAGCACGGAATGACCAAGATGTAGACTTCGGGATGCCCGAAGATCCAGAAGAAGTGCATCCACAGAACGGCGGAACCTCCGGCTTGGGTGTCGAAGAAGTGGCCGCCGAGGTAGCGGTCGATGGAAAGCATGATCTGCGCCGCCGTGAGCGGGGACACCGCAAGAATGACCATGCCGGCCATCACGAGATTCAACCAGGCCAGCAAGGGCATTTTCCCGAGAGTCATTCCCGGGCAGCGCATGGAGATGATCGTCGCGATGAAATTGACCGCCGTGCCAATGCTGCCGATGCCGGAAACGAGCAGGGCCAAACTCCAGAAATCGGTGCTGTGGCCGACTGAAAACGCGCGAGAGGTAAGCGGCGCATAGGCAAACCATCCAACGTCCGGCGCGTTCCCTGCCCCATAGAGCCCGTTGCCTCCGATGAAGCTGAAATAAAGGAGCAGGCCGCCAAAAGCAGTGAGCCAGAAGCTCAGGGCATTCAAGCGCGGGAAGGCCATATCGCGCGCGCCGATCATCAGCGGAATTAAATACGTGCCGAAGCCAAACAGGATAGGCATGGCCACGAAAAAGATCATAGTGGTGCCATGCATGGTGAACATGCGGTTGAACACTTCGGGCGAAACGAAATGATTGTGCGGAACGATGAGCTGAATCCGCATGATGGTGGCTTCGACGCCGCCAATGACGAGAAAGATGAGCGAATAGACGATATAGAGGATGCCGAGGCGCTTGTGATCCACGGTAGTGATCCAGCCGTGGAGCCGCTCGCCGACGGAGAGCGCGCCGTGGCCTGCGGAGCTGAGCGCGATGGATTCCGAGGACATGCGCTATACGATCACCTTCATCTTCATCTTCATCGCAGAGTCTCCAAGTAGGCGGTGAGCGCGTCAAGATCCTGAGGGCTTAACTTCATCGCGGGCATCAGCGAGCCGGGCTTGATCGAATCCGGATTCTGAATCCAGGCGCGAAGATTTTCGGGCGTATTTGTAACGGCGCCCGCGGCGAGGGTGTCGCGACTCATCAGATGGGTGAGATCCGGGCCAAAATGGCCGTCGGCGTTGGTGCCGGAGACGGCGTGACAATTCATGCAGGCGGTGGATTGAAAGATGCGGCGACCGCTCTCGACCGCCGCATCCGTTACGGGCGGCATTTTTTCTTGCTGGACCCAGGCGTTAAATTGTTGCGGCGAATCGACGTATACGCGCAGAAGCATTTTCGCGTGCTGCACGCCGCAATACTGCGAGCATTGCCCGAGAAAGATGCCGGTGTTGTGGGGCTCGATCCAGGTGTGGTTGGTCCGGTTGGGGATCAGGTCGGTTTTGCCGGCAAGACGCGGCACCCAGAAGCTGTGATCGGTATCGGCGGACAGCAGAGTAAGGAAAGTTGGCGTGGGGTGGGAAGGATCACTGACCGGGACGTGAAGTTCGTTGGCGGTGACGATGCCGAGAGCGGGATAGCGAAATTCCCACCAGTACTGATGGCCGATGACGGTGACTGCGATCGCGGCGGGAGGCTGGGGAGCATCCTCGACCGAGCGGATCACGCGGGCGGTGGCGAGGAAAAGAACCAGCACGATGAGACCGGGAATGACGGTCCAGGCAAGTTCTACTTGGTTGCTGCCGTAGACCTGGGGAGGTTCGCGATCATTATCGTCGGCGCGGCTGCGGAACTTCAAGACGGTGTAGGTAAGCAAGCTGAAGACGGCCAGAAAAATAAGGCCGGTGATAATCAAGACCAATCGCGACAAGCGAAAGATTGAATCGGCAGGCGTGGAGTCCGGACGGAAGATGCTGGGGATCTGCGAGGGCGCGGCGGGAGCGGCGAAGCAGAGGGCCGCCGCGGAAAGCGAAATCGCGAGCACAACGGCTATCGAGGCAAGCTTGCGGAAAGGCTGGCGCGTCCGACCGCTGCGTTTGGTACGTTTTTCGAGCATGTCCCCTGCCGACGCCGCCGGTGGCGTGTGCGATTCTCGCGCCTCGCGCACAACTGATTTAGCACGCTGTCGGACGGCAGGCAAGTTCTACCGTCGAAGGGCACCCGGATTTCTGTCGTGGTGCGCCGTGACCGACGATTACTGGACACTGCTGGCGCTCCAAACGGAGGACCAAACCGAGAGCCGAAATTGCGCAGGTCCGCCAGGCCGTAAGCCCTGCCGCGATGCGGGCACTCTCACGCCGCGAAATCGCTTGACACGCTCGGTGACAGAGGACTAGCCTAAGATGTGGATGGCCTTCGTCGGCGCGCCATCGTCACGCAGGTGTTGTCCCGCGAGCGGCCGTTAGCTGGCCTAAGAACGGCACGTTTTGATCTCCTGTAGGGCGGCACGTTTCGAGAAGGTCCGAAGAATCCGAACATGAAACCCAAGAGTGACAGCAAATTCAATCCACAGGTCTATCTCGACTCGGTGGGAGCGTCGAGAAAAGTGGGAGAGTTCCGAAAAAAACAGCTCATTTTCTCGCAGGGCGATGCTGCCGACAGCGTGATTTACATTCAGAAAGGGAGCGTGAAGCTGACGGTCGTTAATGAGATTGGCAAAGAAGCGGTGGTGGCGATCTTCGGGTCCGGGGATTTTTTTGGCGAGGGCGCGATGGCGGGGCAGCCCGTTCGCATGGGCACGGCAACCGCGATTGTACCGACGACCGTCATGGTTATTGCCAAAGATGAAATGATCCGCGCGCTGCACGCCGAACACTCGCTGTCGGACCGGTTCATCACTTACATGCTGGCCCGGAATATCCGGGTGGAGGCGGACCTGGTCGACCAACTCTTCAATTCGACGGAGAAGAGATTGGCGCGGACTTTACTGCTGCTGGCGCGTTACGGCAAGGAAGATCGTCCGGAGCGCGTGCTGCAAAAAGTTTCTCAAGAAACGTTGGCGGAAATGATTGGCACGACGCGATCGCGCGTGAATTTATTTATGAACAAATTCAGGAAACTCGGCTTCATCGAGTACAACGGGAAAATCACCGTCAACAAATCGCTTCTGACAGTTGTCCTGCACGATTAACGCACGTTGATTTCCGTGGCGCGGGGTAGCCGGCCATCATGAGTTCGCGCTCGGCCGCTTGATGTGCATAGCCTCCGCCGTGACGTCCGTGTACTTCAGTCCCGAACCGGTGTTGAAAAGAACGACGCGATCGCTCGGTTGGAGAAAGCCGGAGGCGAGCAGGCGAGCGTAGGCAGCGGTGGCCGCGGCGCCCTCCGGAGAAAGAAATAGTCCCTCGTTTTTCGCCCAGTCGCGCAGCGATGCCAGAATTTCCTCATCGGGAATGGCGAGGGCGACACCGCGTGACTCACGCAAAATCTCCAGCATGATGGAATCGCCGTACGGCCTGGGGACGCGCAGGCCGGAGGCAAAGGTCGCGGCGTTCGGCCACATTTCGCTGGCGCTCGCGCCTTCGTCGAAGGCCTTGGCGACGGGCGCACAACCCGCAGACTGCACGGCGATCATGCGCGGCCGCTTGCCCGGCCGAACCCAGCCGAGTTCTTCGAGTTCCGCGAACGCTTTCCACATTCCGATCAGACCGACTCCACCGCCCGTGGGATAGAAGACGGCGTCCGGATATTCCCAGCCGAGTTGTTCGACGAATTCGTATCCCATGGTTTTTTTCCCTTCCACGCGGAACGGCTCCTTGAGCGTGGAAATATCGAACCAGCCTTCCGCCTTGCTGCGCTCGGCGACGATGCGGCCACAGTCTGAAATAAGACCGTTGACCAAGGTCACGTGGGCACCGTAGGCTACCGCCTCGACGTAATTGGCGAAGGGAACGTCGCGCGGCATGAAAATGTGAGCTTCGATGCCGGCTGCCGCAGCATATGCGGCAAGGGCGCCGGCCGCGTTGCCCGCGGAGGGGACGGCCAGTTTGGTCAAGCCGTAGTGGCGGGCCATCGTGACGGCGAGCGCGAGTCCGCGTGCTTTGAACGAGCCGGTGGGATTGGTTCCCTCCTCTTTCAGAAATGCGGCGGGATGGCGCTTGCTGGGCAGCATGGGCGTCCAGCCTTCGCCGAGCGTAACGGGCTGGACGTCCGGCAAGACGGAGCGATAGCGCCACATGCCAGCCCACGGCGAATTTGCGGCTTCCCGCGCGATGGCGTCGCGTGCACCGGCGCCGCGAAGCGGCTGAAGATCGTAGCGAACGTAGAGCGAGCCTTTGCATTTCGGGCACAGCGTCTGCGGGGTTTCCGCGGAGAGAGTTTCCTGGCAGCGCGAACATTCCAGATTTTTGATGGTTGGCATGCGGATGAAGATAATAGATGGCGCAGCCGCGAAATAGGATTCGAGATATGAAAACAAATCTTCTCATTTCAGGGGAACATGCAGTGATGAACGACGTAATCGGCGCTGCGGGATGAAATTGCAGGCCACCCACACCGCGCCGAGCGAGCCACGCGCCTTGGGCGTGCGCATACTGACGCTACTTGGCGTTTGCGTCTTCGTGGCGGGAGCGGTAATGCCGATCCTGCTGGGCGCGCATTTCTGGCTCGCGACGCTGCGCTGGTCGGGCTTGGCCATCATCGCGGCCGGAGGATGGCGGAAATCTTCGCTGGCGTATTGGATTTTTTTCGCGATGGTACTAGGCGGGGAGATTGGCCTGGACTGGCCGCAGCTCGGTGAACACCTACGCATTCTCAGCGATATTTTCCTGCGGCTGATCACGGTGATCGTGGCGCCGCTGATTCTGGGGACGCTGATCACCGGAATTGCGGGGCACGGAAATTTGCGCAGTGTGGGGCGCATCGGCGTGAAGAGCCTCGTGTATTTCGAGGCGGTCACGACGATCGCGCTGGCGATCGGGCTGGGCGCGATTAATCTGAGCCGCGCGGGCGTGGGCGTGGCCATGGTGTCGACCGCCGGTCAAGGCGTGGCGAGCGCCGCTTCCTTGCGATGGGATGATTTTCTACTGCACGTGTTCCCTGAAAATATCGCAAAGTCGATCGCGGAAAATCAGATTCTGCAGGTCGCGGTGTTCGCGGTTTTATTTGGGATTGCGTTGGGACGGCTTTCCGAAAGCAAACGCGCGCCGATGATGCGTTTTTGCGAGTCGCTGACCGAGACGATGTTTTCGCTAACGAATTTGGTGATGTACTTTGCGCCGGTGGGCGTGGGCGCGGCAATGGCGTATACCGTGGGGCACTTAGGAATTGGCGCGCTGCTGCCGCTCGGGAAGCTCTTGCTGACGGGGTACGCCGCGCTGGCCGGTTTTCTGTTGTTTGTGCTGCTACCGATTGCGTGGTTCGCGCGACTGCCGATCGCGAGGTTCCTCCGCGCGGTGGCCGAGCCCGCGACGATCGCCTTCGCGACCAGTTCGTCGGGTGCGGCGCTGCCGCGCGCGATGGAAGAAATGGAAGCGTTTGGCGTGCCGCGGAACATCGTCGCGTTCGTCATTCCGGCGGGCTACAGCTTTAACCTGGACGGGTCAACTTTGTATTTGGCGCTGGCATCGGTTTTCGTCGCGCAGGTGGCCGGCATCCACATGAGTTGGCTGCAGCAGTTGTTCATGGTTTTTACGTTGATGCTGACGAGCAAGGGCGTCGCGGGCGTGCCACGCGCCGTGCTGGTGGTGCTGCTGGCGACGGCCGGAACATTTCACCTGCCGACGGAGCCGATTTTCATGATTCTCGGAATCGATGCGCTGATGGATATGGGGCGGACGGCGGTCAACGTGATTGGAAACTGCCTGGCGTGCGCGGTGATCGCGCGGTGGGAAGGCGAACTGGTTACCGCGTCACCCTCGCCGCTTCCATAGCTGGCGGACGGCGAGATGCGGGAGAAGAGCGACAATTCGCGGATAGGTCTTGTGCTTCGGCGGGAGGTGGCTTCGAGGGACGGTTGACCCAAAGTGTCGCGGATCAGGCCTTCGATGCGCTGCCAAAGCACCGGATCACATTCGATGGCGATATGAGTCCTGGTGATTATGCGTTCGTACCAAGGGTAGACGCGGCATTGGGACGGAATTTCCTTGTAGCTGAAACGAAAATTTCCGAGGATTTGGGTACGCGCGGAATTGGCGGCGCGAATTTTGGCGCGCCCGTGCAACATGCCGTCGGGCTGATAGAAGTTGATGGCGCGAGCGACGTTGGCGGGAATGAGGGCATCGTTCTGGCCAGGCTTCTCGACGCTATCGACCTGGACGGTGAGCGCCACCGGCACGCCATCGGTTTGCAATTCATCGGCAAGAGCGACAACGGCGGACGCGCCCCAACTATGTCCATACAAAATAACCTGGGCGCTGCTCTTCCCTGCTCTGGATGACGGGCGCCCGGATGAAGCGCTCAACAATTGCAGTATTTTTTGATGCGCTTGCTCGAGGCGCCGATTTTCAAAGACTTCGAAATACACGCCCTGGGGATAGGAGGCGCGCAATCTGTCCGCGATGATGAGTTCATTGCGAATGACATCATCGTGCGAGACGTTGCCGCCCATGAACCCGATCACGATGGCGGTGGGAGGGCGAGGCGTGGCGGCGGGCGAGGAACTTTGTACGTGGCTGGGCGCCAGGAACCCTAGCGACAAGACAAGAACGACGAACAGGGCCAGCCGCGCAGAGAGCGAGGTGCGAAAAAAATCAAACAGCCGGGTCCGGCGGCGGCGCATAGGCCGGATGATAGCATTTTGGCTGTTGCTGTTGTAGATCGCTGAAAGTGCGAATTGGAGCCCACCGTTCTTTGCGTGAGACGCAAACAGTGCGAGTTTTCAGGGTGCGGACGGCACCCAAAACTCCGTAAGGCATTCGCCCGAGAAGCGTGAAAGAAGGGGCCATCCGTGCCAAGGTGAATCGTCCGGGTCTTTCGAACGGGACATCTAGCACTGCAAGTCAATCGAGCATGATCCGAGCAAATGGCTCTCGACAGAGAAATTCGCTTTCTGCCACACCGTGCTTTTTCCCGTCGAGTCGGTTGCCTGGACATCCAACTCGTAGGAACCCTCGGGCAGGCTGCTCAGGTCGATCCCTCGGGCTATGCGAATTTGCGAACTACCTGGCTTGATGTAAGAAGCCGCATCCACGGGCTGGAAATCAATTTCCACATCATTCGTCTTGACGTCGACGATTCTCAAGTGCGCCGTGACCTTTGGCGCGGCCTGCACCGCGAGTTGCGGATCATAGACTTCAAAATAAGCGTAGAGCATTTCGTTGCTCGCGAAGCGACTGTTCGTGGTGGGCGTAAATTCAACACCCTTGCTGACAAGCGGAACATAGCTCCCGGGTAATTGGGCGGGGAATTCTGTCGATTCATCGGGCAGTTTTCGGAATCGCCGGCACAAAGCAATGTCGCTGATGGCCGGCTGTTTTTCGTCATGGTTCTGCACGGTCAAGAGCGTTCTTGCACGACCAAATTTTTCGCCGTCACTCAGGACGACGTCAATATTATATTCTCCGGCAGGCAGATCGATTTGGGTTTCGTAACCATTCGGAATCATCGAAGTGCCCCGATCGGATGGCGTTCCGGAGGCTTGGGAATTTGTAGAGGGATGGCTGTCGTTCCCGTAGTCGCAACATGCAAAGTCACTGAACCGCGCCACGACGCTGCCGGCCTGGTCGTAAACCTCGCCCACGGCACCAATGGACGCATACAATGTGCCATCTCGAAATTCGTGCTTCAGAGACTTCGAGGGGAACTCGATGTGGATGTTAACTCGATCCGCCGCCGTATCCGCGTAAAAGGCGGTCGCCCGAAGTTTCAGATCGACTTTGCTCTTTGTTGCCGAAATCAAATCGTCTTCCATCTGCTTGCCGAAATCCGTTCCATTTAGAGGGTCGGACGCGGGATGCGGGGTGTTGCAGTACTCGCCGCGAGCCCAGACGACTAAATTGGGCTGCCCCACGTTCACTTTTATTTGATGACAGCTACCTGCGAGTGATACGGAGAGCACATAGGTAATCACATATTGGGGCCATGGAAGCCACATGCTGTTATCCGTTCGCGCCAACTCCGGATAAGTCCATCTTCCTCCTCCTGTGCCAATCGTTTCGGGATGCTTACCACGATTGTCCTGAACGATCGAGAAAGAGGGAGCCTCAAACGCGACGCTTAGAATTCTTTGTTCCTGACCATCCTCGAATAAATGGAAATCCTTGGCGACCAAGTCGCGGATTGCAATGCTGTCCCAAAAGTGGGGATCGCGAGCGATGAGATAGCGCAAGGAGTGCTTGTGGTGTTTCTTGCCCGTCAAGGTGTAGAGCTTCTTATCGAATACCACGGCGGGAACCAAAACCTGGCTGGATTCGACGCGGATAGGACCCTGGGCAATAGTAGGGGTGGCGAAAGTGCAAAAAATCGCGCTGCCCGCCATGACGGCCGCGATCAGCCTGCGTCCTTTCCTCATTTTGTCCCGACCGAACGCGAGTAATCAGCCATGCACTTAATCCTAACACTTACACAGGTGGGTTTTGGGCGGACGGACGGCTTGAGAGAAACCACACAAAAAGTGGCGAGCCCGGTCGGGATCGAACCGACAACCTGCGGATTAGAAGTCCGCTGCTCTATCCAATTGGGCTACGGGCTCGTGGTCAGATTGTAGCAAATATGGCGGGGCGCGACAGATGGTCAAAAACGACGCAGTTTTCAAACTGCTGATTAACGAAACGTAGCGCCGCGTTGTGCCGATGCGGGACTACCGTTTCGAACTGAAACCTTCGAAGCGCGACAAGGCCCTGGCCTTCGGCAAAAACAGCAGAAATCCACCCGAGATTCGCCTATCGTTTCAACCACATAGGGCAAACCGTCAAGGGCTTTCCGGTGGCTGACGTCGTGCAGGCAGAAGAGGCCAGTCCAACCTTGGACTCGATGGCGTCCGTGTGGGTAGCAGACCTGCGATTGCACACAGGCTCGAGAGTGGAGGTTGGCGGGAGCACGGTGGCGAAGATGGACTTGCAACAATTGCGAGGAAAGCGGAGGCCGGCAGCCGACGCGTTCCGGATGAATCTGCGCCGCATCGAGCGGCGGGAATGGCAACTGTGGATCGTCGCGATCATCGTGACCTTAATACTGTTGTTCGGGCTGATGGCGTTCATCCTTCCAGGGCTGGGGCTGCACGAGGATACGTTCTCATTCTTGCTTTTGCCTCCGGTGGTGCAAGGGCTGGTTGCCCTGGTTTTGATTTTTGACATCTACACGATATTTCAGCAATTGCAAATTCACCGGATGCGGCACCGGCTTGCCGAGCGCGAGGAATTATTCCGGCTGATCAGCGAGAACGCGGCCGACATGATCGCGGTGGTGGATATGGAGGGCCGGCGGATTTTCAACAGCGACGCGTATCAGAAAATTCTCGGATATTCGGCCGAAGAGCTAAAGAATTCGTCGTCCATGGATCAGATTCATCCCGACGACCTGGAACGGGTGAAGGAAGCGGCTGGGGAAGCGCGGCGCACCGGAATCGGCAAGAACCTGGAATACCGCATACGCCACAAAGACGGCACATGGCGGGTTCTGGAATCGACCTCGAGCGTGATCGGGAGCGCCAGCGGCGTGCCGGAAAAATTGGTAATCGTGAATCGCGACATCACCGAACGGAAGCGCGCGTCGGAAGCCCTGCGCCTATCGGAGATCAGTTTTCGATCGGTGATCGAAAATGCGCCCTATGGGATCTACCGCGCGCAGGCTTCGGGAAAGTTGCTGCTCGTCAATCCAGCGCTGCAGAAAATGCTGGGCTACGAAACGCAAGAAGAACTGCTGCAGGTGAACCTGGCCAGCGAGGTGTATCTCAATCCGCTGGAACATCAAAAAGTGAATGAGCTGTTTGCCAACCAGAAAGAATTCGCGGACGTGGATGTGGAGTGGAAGCGCAAGGACGGCAAACCGATCCGGGCGCGCTGCACCGGCTGGCTGGTAAAGGGCGCGAGCGAAGGAGCCGGCTATTTTGAAGTGTTCGCGGAAGATGTCACCGAGAAATGGCTGCTGGAGCGGCAGCTGCGGATGGCGCAAAAGATGGAAGCGGTGGGCAGACTTTCCGGGGGAATCGCGCACGACTTCAACAATTTGCTAGGAGTGATCATCGGGTACAGCCAGGTGCTGAAGCGGACACTGCCCGCCGGAACCGCGTTCCTGGAGCATGCGGAAGAAATCGAGAAGGCCGGGCAGCGCGCGGCGGCACTGACGCGGCAACTGCTGGCCTTCAGCCGGCAACAAGTGCTGGCGCCGGCGGTGCTGGACCTGAATGCGCTGATTTCCGAAATGGAAAAACTGCTGCCGCGGCTGATCGGCGAGGACATCGAGATCGTAATGGCGCTGGACCCTGCAGTGGGCCGAGTGAAGGCGGACCACGGGCAGATCGAGCAAGTGGTGATGAACCTGGCGGTCAACGCGCGGGACGCCATGCCGCACGGCGGGAAAGTGGTGATCGCCACGGCCAACGCCATGCTCGACGAGGCGTATACGCGGCAACATCCGGGATCGAAGGCGGGAGATTTCGTGATGTTGTCCGTCACCGACACGGGCACCGGAATCGATTCTGAAACGCTCGCACACATTTTTGAGCCGTTCTTTACGACCAAGGAACGGGGCAAAGGCACGGGGCTGGGGCTGGCGACGGTATACGGCATAGTGAAACAAAGCGACGGATACGTTTGGGTTTCGAGCGCGCCGGGAAAGGGAACCTCGTTCGAGGTCTACTTGCCGCGCATCGAGGAGCCGGTCACGGTGATTGAACCGGCCGTTCCCACGGTGGAAACATTTCAGGGAGCGGAAACCGTGCTGCTGGTGGAAGACGCCGACGCGCTGCGAAAACTCACGCACATGCTGCTGGAACAACACGGCTACCGCGTGCTGGCGGCGGCAAACGGCGCCGAAGCGCTGCTGAAAACGCAGGAAAAGCCGGAACGAATCAATCTGCTCCTGACCGATGTGATCATGCCGGGGTTAAATGGCCGGGCGCTGGCGGAGCGGCTGGGATCTCTGCAACCTGGACTGAAGGTGCTGTACATGTCGGGCTATACGGACGACGCCATCGTGAACCACGGCGTGCTGGAATCCGGCACATATTTGCTACACAAACCGTTCAGTGAAGAAAGCTTGATCCGAAAAGTGCGCGAAGTGCTGGACGCAGACCACGCCGCGCTGCCCGTCCCGGCGGATGCTTTGATTCTTTCCGGAAGCTAAAGCCGGATGCGCAGGAGGAGGTGGCTCTCAAGATGAAACGACTCTTGATCGTGGATGACGATGAGGCTACGCGCCGGCTCTTCCGCCTGAATCTATCGGACAATTACGAAATCATCGACACCGCCGACCCGGACCAGGCGATGGGCCTCGCCATGGAGCACAAGCCGGATGCGATCTTAATGGACCTGCGAATGCCGAAGCATTCGGGACTCGATTTATGCCGGGCGTTCGGGGCCATCAACAAGACGCAGCCGATTCCCATATTTGTGGTCAGTGGAGAAACAGGGGTCGAGGTCCGGGAATCGTGCCAGAAAATGGGCGCGACTGGTTATTTCGAGAAGCCGGTCGATTTTGACGCTTTGAGAGCCTCGCTGGCCAAGGTGAGGGGACAGACACACGTTCCGCGAACGGAAATAAGGTTGCAACTGCGGGTAGAACTGAAGCTCAGCGGCAAAGACATTCAGGGGAAGGAATTCAAGCAGACGACGTTCACGGAGAACGTGAGTGTGAGCGCGTTCTTGTGCAGCTGCGCGGCGGAGCTGGCGAAGGATTCCATCGTGGAGGTATTTATCGTTAGCGGGAACGACAAGTACGTGGGCAAGGCGCGCGCAGTTCGCTCCGAGCCGCGCGCGGGATCTTCCACGCTGTATGGTTTCCGGTTTGTGGAGAAAACGGGAGAGTGGATTCTGAAGTAGCGCAAAGCCCATCTGGCGGTGGTCCCGGCTGCCAGTGCCGGTACGCTACGAACCACGGCGGATTCTGGCTCACGCTGCGAGCTTGCCTGGCACACTCGAAAAGGCCCGGGCGGAAAACAATTCATGATCACAATTCCTCACGAGCTCACGAAGCGCGGCCAGGCGAACCCGATGGACGCAATCAGTTCGCCTTCGGCACGCAGCGCTCGAGTCTTGATCGTTGACGATGAATCGTCGGCACGGAAAGTTCTGTCCGTGATGCTGGCACAATTCCCTTTTTCGTGCAGGACGGCGGCGAGCGGCGACGAAGCGCTCGGCATTCTCGAGAATGAGCCGCAGGACGCGGTGATCTCCGATCTGCAAATGCCGGGGATGTCCGGCATGGACCTCTTACAAAACGTTCGCCGACGATACCCACAAGTGGCCTTCTTGGTGGCCACCGGAGTCGA
>Ga0302325_10002242_pt1 | contig 47262 bp, 47 predicted proteins | sample Palsa_T0_2_FD_201948 | JGI IMG/M metagenome (GOLD analysis project Ga0302325, IMG submission 201948) | Peat permafrost microbial communities from Stordalen Mire near Abisko, Sweden - Palsa_T0_2 | ecosystem: Environmental > Terrestrial > Soil > Palsa > Peat permafrost | place: Sweden: Abisko...
TGGGACTGTTCGGAACGGTGGTGGGCATCATCAACGCGTTCAAGGGAATTTCGACCGAGAAGTCTACCGGTCTGGGCGCCGTGGCCGGCGGTATTTCCGAGGCCCTGGTGACCACGGCTATCGGACTCTTCGTGGCTATTCCCGCCGTGTGGATGTTTAACTACTTCACCGGAAAGATCGAAGCGTTTGACGTGGAAATGGGCAACTCCAGCTCCGAGCTGATCGACTACTTCCTGAAGCGGTCGCAGCGCGGCACGGCTGCCCGTAAGTAATTCCGGGAAGGAAAAAATATCCGGCGAGTTGAAGGGGGGCGCCCCGGCTGGGGCGCCTTTCATTCAGTCCGGACAGGAGACTGACAATGTCGGTAATCATTCATGCAAAAGCTCCCCCGCCCGTCGCGGACATCAACGTGACACCCATGGTGGATGTGATGCTGGTCCTGCTCATCATCTTCATGGTCATCACGCCGATGTTGTCGAAGGGCGTCAGCGTGGATATGGTCAAGACGCAGAACCCCATCTCCATGCAGGCGGCCGATAAGAGCGACGCCATCACCATCGCCGTCACGCGTGACGGCAAGTGCTATCTGAATACCACGCAGATGGCGCCGGCCGATCTTCCCACCAAAGTCAAAGACATGTTAGCGAACCGGCTGGACAAGATGGTGTTCGTGAGGGCGGATCAACGGGCGCGCTATGAGAAGGTCGTGGATGTAGTGAATAATTTGCGCGCTTCCGGCGTGGATCAGATTGGGCTGCTCACCGAACAGGCGCAGGTAAAGACGAAGCCCGCTGCTGGGGCGGCGCCGGCGGGACAGTAAGACCGAACGCTTTTAGAAGGCACAAAGAACAAGGAGTAATTTCATATGGCAATGGCAGTGGGAGGAGCGAAGGGCGCCATCTCCAGCATTAACATGACGCCCATGATCGATGTGCTGCTGGTGCTGATCATTATCTTTATGGTCATCACGCCGCTCACGCCGAAAGGCCTGGAGGCCCTTGTCCCCCAACCGCCTCCGCCGGGCACGCCTCCGGCCGCGGATCAGCGCACGGTGGTGATCGTGATCAATAAAGACAAGTCCATGATGATCAATCAGGAGAACACCACCGAGGCGACCCTGGGACCGCGTTTGGAAGAGATCTTCAAGACGCGCGCCGAGCGCGTGGTGTTTGTCAAAGGCGATCCCGATCTGGAATTCCAGTACGTGGCCAGGGCCATCGATATCGCGCATGGCGCCGGTATCGATAAGGTCGGGCTGATGACACCTCAAATGGAGGCTGGAAACTAATGAAAAGCAAAGTCGTTGTGGTGTTGGCGATTGCCGCGATGACGGTGCTCGCCACTAGTTGCAACAAACTGAAGGCACGCGACCAGTTGGGCCAGGGCGTCCAGGCATTTAAGAGCGCGCAATACCCCCAGGCGGTGGAGCGCTTCAAGACCGCCGTCCAGTTGGATCCCACGTTCCCGACGGCACGGCTGTATCTGGCGACGGCTTACATGATGCAGTACGTTCCGGGAGCCGAATCGCCGGAGAACATGCAGATGGCCACCGCCGCGCAGGATCAGTTCCAGAAGGTTCTCGATCAGAAACCCAACGACCAGCTGGCGATCGCCTCGATCGCGTCGCTGTACTTCAACGAGAAGAAGCTGGATGATGCCAAGCAGTGGTATGAGAAGCTGGTCACCGTTAACCCCAAGAACAAGGAAGCTTACTATACTCTGGGAGTGATTGCCTGGACGAAGACGTTCCAGCCGCGCATGGAAGTCCGCGCCAAGCTGAGTATGAAGCCGGAAGATCCGGGGCCGATCAAGGATAAGAAGGTTCGCGAAGAGTTGGCGGCGAAAAACCTGCCCATCGCCGAAGAGGGCATTAAGGATCTCCAGACAGCCCTACAGATCGATCCCGAGTATGATGACGCCATGGCTTACATGAACCTGCTCCTTCGCGAAAAGGCCGATCTGGAGGATTCTCCGGTAGCCTATAAGAAGGACACCGATGAGGCGGACAACTGGGTCCAGAAGAGTCTTGAAACCAGGAAGATCAAGGCCGAACGGAAGCCCACCGGCGGCGGCATCACGACGGAAACCAAGTAATAGAAGAGGGTGCTAGGTGTGTGCTCGCTACGGTACGCCAGAACCCAGCACCCTCTTCGAGAGCAGGTTACAATCTAAGTAGTGCCCCCAGAGCTGTCCAGTCCTCCGCAAGCACCACCCGTATCTCCACCCCTTGACCGAATCGAGCAGTTGTTTCACGAGCTCGACGCCAAGATTCGGGAATATCGTCCGCGCGACGACTTCTCCTCGATAGAGAAGGCCTTCCGCACCGCCTGCGAGCTTCACAAGGGTCAGTTGCGGGACTCCGGCGAACCTTTCATGGTGCATCCGCTGATGGTCGCCCACATTCTCGCAGGCATGCGTATGGATCCGGTCACCATCGAGACCGGCCTGTTGCACGACCTGGTGGAAGACACCCGCATGACGGTCGATGAGATCCGCAAGGGCTTCGGCGAAGAGGTGGCGCGCTGCGTGGATGGCGTCACCAAGCTGAGCAAGCTCGACGTGTTCTCCGCCGAAGAGCGGGAGGCCGAGAGCTTTCGCAAAATGCTGCTGGCCATGGTCGACGACATTCGCGTCATCATCGTCAAGCTGGCCGACCGTCTCCACAACATGCGCACGCTCGGCTATCTGAGCGCCGAGCGGCGGGAGCGCATCGCGCGCGAAACCATCGAGATCTATGCTCCCATTGCGCACCGTCTCGGCATGGGCAAAGTCCGCGGCGAACTGGAGGACCTGGCCTTCCGGCACCTCGATCCGGGAGCTTTCGAAGACATCGTGCAAACCATCGAGTCCAAGCGGCACTCCAACGAAGAATTCCTGAACGAGATCCGCCTGACCGTGGAGAACGAGCTTCGGCGCGAAGGCATTCCGGCGCGCGTGGAAGGCCGGCTCAAACGGCCCTACTCGATTTACCAGAAGCTCAAGCGGCAGAAAATCTCAATCGAGCAGGTCTACGATCTGATGGCCCTGCGGATCGTCACCGATTCGGTGAAGAACTGCTATGCCGCGCTGGGCGTCATCCATAACGAGTGGCGTCCCATTCCGGGCCGCATCAAGGATTTCATCGCCATTCCCCGGCCCAATCTCTATCAGTCGCTGCACACGTCCGTGGTTGGCCCTCACGGACAGCATTTCGAAGTGCAGATCCGCACCGACGAGATGCACCGCATCGCGGAGGAAGGCATCGCGGCGCACTGGAAATACAAAGAGGGCAAGAAGGGCCCCGCGCCCGACGATCAGCGCATCGTCTGGTTGCGCCACCTGGTCGAATGGCAGCGCGACATGCAGGACCCCGGCGAGTTCATGTCCACCCTGAAAGTGGACCTGTATCCGGATGAGGTCTATGCCTTTACTCCGCGCGGCAAGGTCATCGTGCTGCCGCGCGACGCCACTCCGATCGATTTCGCCTACGCCATCCACTCCGACGTCGGCCAAACCTGCGTGGGGGCCAAAGTGAACGGCCGCATCGTGCCGCTGCGCTATGCGCTGCGCAATGGCGACATCGTCGAGATCATGACGCAGCCGGGCCATCAGCCGAGCAAGGACTGGCTCACGCTGGTGAAGACGGCGCGCGCCCGCAACAAGATCAAACACGTGATCAACGCGAGCGAGCGGCTCAAGGCCATCGAGATCGGCGAGAAATACCTGGAGAAGGAAGCCCGCCGCCTGGGCGTGGCATTGAGCAAGGTCACCAAGGGCGATCTGGAGAGCGTGGCCGGCGATTACGGCTACGGCAAAATCGAGGATTTGTACGCGGCGCTGGGCTACGGGAGGTTCTCGGCCCGGCAGGTACTGCAGAAGGTGGCGCCCAATCAAGTGCTACCCGAGACCGCCGAGAGTTCCAAGGCGCCCGCGACGCAACCGGAAACGGCGCCCATGCCGGCCGGCGCGCCGCGCGGTCCGGATGGCGACGCCGTCATCCGGGTCAAAGGCGTGGACGAGCTGCTGGTCTATCGCGCGAAGTGCTGCAATCCCATTCGGGGCGAAGCCATCGTGGGCTATGTCACGCGCGGCAAAGGCGTGGCGGTGCACTCCAAGTTGTGCAGCAACGTGCAGAACCTGATGTACGACGTGGAGCGCAAGATTGAGGTGGAATGGGCCCGCAGCGCATCGGACGCTTTCCCGGTGAAGATCGTCGTGCATACCGACGATCGTCCCGGAATGCTGGCGCAGCTCACCTCCGTGCTCTCGGGCGAGGATGCCAACATCCGCAGTCTGGAGGCCAAGACGGAAACGCCGCTGGATGGCGCGCTGGTGGAGATGATCGTGGATGTGCGCGATAAGAAGCAGCTCGAGAAGCTGGTGGCCGCCATGCGCCGCATCTCCGGCGTGCGGGATGTGGAGCGGCTGTTGAACTAAGAACGGATATGACCATCGGCCCGAGCGACCCTGAGCACATCGCGATTTCCAAATCCAAAGGCATCCAGATCGACTGGAAGGATCGGCACGCCAGCCAGTACGGTCTTCAGTACCTCCGCGACAAGTGTCCTTGCGCCACCTGCACCGGGGCGCACGGCACGCCGCCGCGCGAGGCTCAGCCGGTCGCGACGTTCCAAATGTACAAACCCACGCTGAAGATGCTGAATGTCGAGCCTGTGGGCAGCTACGCCATCCGCATTCATTGGAGCGACGGCCATAACACGGGGATCTACTCGTACGAGCATCTGCGGAAGATCTGCCCGTGCGCGGAATGCAGCACGAGACTGACCGCCGATGCGCGCCTTTCGTGATATGCTCTAGCGCATGTCGAGATTTCTGCTGATTGTGCTGCTGGCTGGAATGGCGTGCGCGCCTCTATTGGCCGTCGACCACGATGTTTCGGGCGCCTGGACGTTCAACGTGGAGACCGCCGCGGGCAGCGGTAGTCCATCGTTCGTCTTCACCCAAGCGGGCGAAAAGCTTACCGGAACCTATAGCGGCTTGTTCGGGAAGGCCGATCTGACGGGCACGGTGAAGGGAGACCAGATCGATTTCAAATTCAATTTCTCTTACTCAGGGCAAAGCGGAGTAGCCCACTACACGGGAACTATCGAAAGCGATATGCAGATGAAGGGCAAAGTGGAGATTGGAGATATCGGAGACGGTACTTGGACCGGAACGAAACAGAAGTAAACGGCCGCAGCCTTATAGCATTGCTATAGCAGGGCTATAGCAGGCGGAAATTGACTTCGATGGTGGCCGCCACCGTCACGGGCTTCCCGTCCTTGTAGCCGGGGCGGAATTTCCACTTTTCCACCGCCTCGATGGCCTTTTCATCCAGCCCAAGCCCGAGGCTCCGGACCACCTTCAGGTTGGTCGGGTGACCCGCGGCATCCACTTCGACGTACAACACTACGGTGCCCTGGTACTTGGCTTTGCGCGCCTCTTCGGAATACTCAGGTTCGACCTTGTAGAGCACACTGGGCGCCGTTACGCCGCCACCCATGTGGAACACGCCGCCGCCCACGCCGCCACCTTCGCCGGGACCATAGCCACCACCCTTCCCCGGACCCACGCCGCCGCCGGAACCGGAGCCGATGCCGCCGCCCGAACCGGGACCGTTAGAAGGTGGGCCCATCTTCGCCAGCGGATCGCCATATTGGGGCATGTTGACCTGCGGCAGATTCACGTCCGGAGGCGCGATGATGGTAGGTTCCATCGGGAGTTTCGGATGCAGGTTATTCAGCACCGCCTCGGGAGGCGTAAATTGTTTGAGCGATGGCTTCGGCAAGCGGCCCTTGCTGGCGGGAAGGGGAGACCGGTCACCGCCGCCACCGCCGCCGTGCATCTGGTCTTTGTGCGGCGCAGCTTTGGGGGTGTAGGGCGCGATATCCGGTTCAATGAGCGCGGTAGTCAACTGTTTGGCGACATTTTGGACAGCCCTGCTGGAGAGGACCGTGAAAAGCAGAATCACCACGGCGCAGTGAATCGCTATCGAATAAGCGCTGGACCGTTTGTTCCGTCCGTACAGCCCCCAGATCTCTTTGACCGCCACCGGCTTGGAAGTGACTTCGAGTGGGGGGAGTTGCACCGGTTGGATGACGTCGCGAACATTCTGGATCAAGGATTTGAACCAGGGAGTCTCCAGTTCCGGCGCCAGCAGATGATTCAAGTGCTCGTCTGCCTGGAGCGAGGCGGGCTGATTTTCTAGTAGCGGGGTGTTCTCCATGTTCTCCGAACGCTCAACTTTTCGACGCAATCGCCGACCGCTTCGTTACAGGTTTTGGAAAAACGAAGCGGTAGAGCCTCACTCCTGATTCTATCACATCCTCTCAGTTTTCAAGTCAATAGCCGCAATGTTACAGAACTCACGGCGCCCCCGGTGTGGCCAACCGCGACGCTTCCAAAATTGGAATCCTGCTCCACATCGGTTCACATCACGTTCCTTCGAAAAATCAGGATGTGCTGCCGTGGGAGGGTCTCCAGGGTCTTCTCCAACCGGAAACCCTCGGGCTCGATCTCCGCCTTGACCTCCGCCACGCTCATCTTGTGCTCGGGCCGGATAGGTACTTTGGGGTCTTCCTTGCGGTATTCGAGCAACACCATCCGCCCATCCGGCTTGAGCGATGCGCGAATCTTTTGCAACATCTTCCGGGGCTGCGAAAACTCGTGGTATACATCCACCAGCAGCGCCAGGTCGATACCGGCGGCCGGCAATCGAGGGTCGTCCTCGGCCCCCAGCACGGCCTCGTAATTTGTCAGCTTGCGCTCGGCCAGATTTTGCCGCAATTGCTGCAGCATGCCGGGTTGCACATCCACGGCGTAGACTTTGCCCGCCGGTCCCACACGCGCGGCCAGGCGCCAGGTGAAGTAGCCAACGCCCGCGCCGATATCGGCCACGATAGCGCCTTTGGAAATACCGATCGCGTCCAGGGCCTCTTCCGGCGCTTCCTCAGCCTCCCGCTCCGGCCGTACCAGCCAGGGCGCGCCTCCCATGCCCATCACCGGAGCGGGTTGGCGCCCGGTCGCGGGGTGTGCGTCCTGGCACCAAGCCAGCACCTGAAGGCTGAGCAGGAGGACTGGAATTGCGCGCATCACTATCAAATCACAGCATTAAATCACAGCATCTGGCGGGCGCTATTGTTTCAGCGTGCGCAGGAAAGCCACAAGGTCGTCGGCCTGCTTAGCGGACACGCTTTGGGGTTTCATTTTACCGTTGCCGGCGGTGATATCTTTTTTCAAATCGTCATCCGACTTAGCTTGCACTTCCGCCGACCCCAGCGGGCGCATGGTGACCTTCAGCATCTTGGCGATCGTGGGGTTACCCGTCCCGTCGGCGCCATGGCAGTTTTTGCACTTGGTGTCGTAGACTGCCTTGCCATCCGCCGCCGCGCCAAACACCTGGCCGGCGCAGAGCGCGACGAATGCGGCATAAACAGGTAAGAATCTCATTTATTGGACTCCTTCGTGGCAATTCTACCGCACTCGCTTGCCGGACAACCCCCTACGCTCTGAAGATTGGTGCGATTCCGACCGTTGCGGCCAGCAGCTTCTGTCGCTCGGCGGCGCTCAGCGGTTCGAATTCCGATGCCTGCTCGAGCGCCATTTGGAACAGTCGCTCATCTCCGGGTGGAATGGCCGCGGTGACGTCTTCGGAAAGCGTGAAACGCAGCGCCTGGCGGGCCAAGTCACCTTGCTCGACCGGCTGATACCAGCATTTAGGATAGGTCTTGCGGGCGCCCTCGGGCCACTTGGTATAGGCGAGCGACTTGAGTGCCAACCGCGCCACGCCCTTCTGCTTCGCGCGGGTCAGTATCTGCGGGCCGAACCCGCCTTGCGCGTACAACACAAAGTTCACCGGAAAAAGGATGGAGTCGAGCTGAAACCCGTCCATCAGCGCCAGCGCGGCTTCCGCGGAATGCGCCGAGCATCCCAGGTAGCGCGCCTTGCCCTGCGCGCGCGCCTTGAGGAATGCCTCCGCCGCGCCGCCCGGCCCCAGGATCTGCTCTACATCGCTCAGCGAACTGACCGCGTGGAACTGATACAGATCGAAGTGATCGGTATGCAGCCGTTCGAGAGAACGGTCCAGCTCTTTTTGCGCGCCCGCCGCATCGCGCGCAGTAGTCTTGCACGCCAGGAAGACGTTCTGGCGATAAGGGACTAGAGCGTTGCCAAGCTTGATTTCGGCCTCGCCGTCGGCGTAGGTGGGCGCGACATCGAAATAGTTCACGCCGCGCCCGATGGCCTCGGCGACCATGCGGCCGGCGCTCTTCTGCTCCTGGCCAACCACCACCATGCCGCCGAAGCCGATGATGGATAGTTGCACGTCGTCGCGATAGCGCCTGCGCGGGAGTGTTTTCCTTGCCTGAGCAAGCCGCGTCGCGGCAGGCCCCAGGGCCGATCTTAGGAAGTTGCGCCGCTGCATAGAGACATTGTATCTCGATGGTCGGGCCGACCTAGAGGAATTTGCGCCGCGGCGAACCGACGTAGCATGGAGGTGTCATGGCCGATCACTACCCTGGCACGCTCCTAGTGTCAGCCGATACTGATCCACCACTCCAGAGTATCCAGGCTAGTCCCGTTCCCGTGAACCTCGGTCCCAATAGCGGACATAAGCAGGCCTCCGCCTTGTAGCGCGCGCAGTACTTGCTAGCAGATGCGCGGCGCTCGCGTTGGTGAAGAGCGTGCACTTAATCCGGCATGTTCCACGACCTCCGGTATGCTCTGCGAACCCTGCGCAAGAACGCCGGCTTCGCCCTGGTAGCCATCATTTCGCTGGCCCTCGGGATCGGGGCCAACTCGGCTATATTCAGCTTGGCGGACGTGCTGGTTCTGCGGCCCATGCCCGTGCCGAATCCTTCGCAAGTCATCGTCGTCCAGTCGCAATTGCGCGGCGAGAGTCTGGGCGGCGGCGCACTCCAGAATTCTCCGCTGTCCTATCCGGACTTCCTCGATCTCCGAAATCGCAGCAAGTCCTATACGGGATTGACGGCATCGAAATATTCCCCGTTCGGCTTCGCATTGGATAAGAGCGCGGTGCCGCAGATGAAATTCGGCGTGCTGGCGAGCGGGAATTTCTTTCGCGTGCTGGATGTGCGGCCGGTGCTCGGGCGCGACTTCCGGCCCGATGAGGACCAGGTGCAGGGCCGTGACGCAGTGGTGGTGCTCGGTTACGACCTCTGGAAGACCGAATTCTCCGGCCAGCCCGATGCCGTCGGGAGAACCCTTTTTCTGAACGGCATCGCCTTCACCGTCGTCGGCGTAGCTCCGCAATCGTTCACCGGGCCGGACGCCGTGATTCGCGGTGCCCTCTATGTCCCATTGGCCATGGAGCCTCGCTTGGCGGGCAATCCCCAGAAGGACATGCTGGCGGACCGCGGGAACCGTCAGATGATGGTCCATGGCCGGCTAAAGCCTGGAGTAAGCGCAGAGCAAGCCGCCGCCGAGGCTTTGGTCCTCGGCCGGCAACTGGCGCAGGCGTACCCGGAGACTAATCGGACCTGCTCGCTGCTGGCGGAGACGGAGATGCAATCGCGGCTTCGCGGAAGCGGGCCGGACTTTATGCTGATCAGCGTCCTGCTGGCCATGTCCACCGTGGTCCTGCTGATCGCCTGTGCCAACGTGATGAATCTGATGCTGAGCCGCGGGCGCGCCCGCATGCGAGAGATCGCCGTGCGCCTGGCGATCGGCGCCAGCCGTAGCAGGCTGATCCGGCAACTCTTGACAGAGAGCTTGATCATCGCGGTGCTCGGCGGCGCATTGGGACTGTTCGTGGCGCAAGCAGGCGTTGACCTGTTCTCGCAGATCCGCATCCCGGGCGAAATTCCTGTCGTGCTCGATTTCAAGCTCGATCCGCAGTTGTTGTGGTTCACCGTGTTCGTTTCCGTGGCAAGCGCCCTTTTGTTTGGACTGCTTCCTGCCCTGCAGAGCACCCATCCCGAGCTGACGCTGGCTCTGAAATCCGGAAGGGCCGCCGGCGGAAAGCGTAAGCGCTTCCTGGGTCGAAACGCGCTGGTCGTGGCACAGGTAGCGGGCTCGCTCGTGCTCCTGGTGTTCGCCACGCAGGCTTACCGCGGCGCCTCGGTTTTGCTCTCGTCGCCGGTGGGTTTCAGGATGGACCATATTCTTACGGCGAGCTTCGACCCATCCCTGACTCGCTACACACCGGTCCAGACCGAGCAGTTTTACCAGAGCCTGCTGGAAAGGGCGCGCACCCTTAGCGGGGTGAAGGCCGCGGCACTCACCGAGGCGGTGCCCATGCTCCCTGGCGGGACTCAGACCCGGATTGTTCCAGAAGGCGTCCAGTTGCCTCCCGGCGCCGAAGCGGTGAGCGTGATCTCCAACACGGTGAGCGAAGACTACTTCGACGTATTCGATATACCCATCGTCAGCGGCCGGCAATTTCAACTGACGGACCGGGCCGATTCCCCGCGCGTAGCGATTGTCAACGAGCTGTTCGCCCGCAAGTATTATCCGAATCAAAGCGCCGTCGGCAGGCGCTTCCGGTTAAACGGCGTCAATGGCACGCCCATCCAGATCGTCGGAGTAGCCAGGCAGAGCAAGTACTTCTTCCCCATCGAGCCGCCCTTCGATTATATTTACCAGCCGCTAGCCCAGAACCCGCAGACGGGAATGAGGCTGGCGTTGCACACAGCCGGGCCGCCGGGTGAGATGGCCGCTCCGCTGCGGGAGCTGGTCCGGTCGCTCGATTCCGGTCAGCCGGTGATCGGCCTCCGCACCATGGACGAAGTTTTCGATCAACGGGCGAGAAGGACCCTGGATGTCCTGATTGAGTCAATCGCCGGGTTGGGGCTGTTGGGGCTGGTGCTGGCGATGGTGGGGCTATACGGCCTGATGACTTATTCCGTAGGCCTGCGGCAGCGGGAGATTGGCATCCGCATGGCGGTCGGCGCGGACCGCAGCGGGGTGCAGGCGATGATCCTGAAACAGGGGATGTCGCTGGCCGGCGCCGGCGTCGCCATCGGCGTGCTGCTCTGGTTGCTGGCGAGCAAGCCGGTGATGGCGGTAGTGCAGGCGCGGTCGTTCAGTTGGGCTCTGCTGGCTCTGGTTGCGGGAGGGCTTCTGAGCGCTGCCGCGCTGGGCGCATATCTACCGGCGCGGCGGGCGTCGCTGGTGGATCCGAACACCGTTCTACGGCAGGAGTAGGCTGGTCTTCTCAGTCTTCGCGCATCGCCAGGGTCAGGCACTCTTCCAACGTGTCCAACGCGAAGTCGCACTGGTCGCGCGAAATGATCAGCGGAGGGCACAGCCGCAGCGTACTATCGCCCGCGCCCAGGATGAGCAGACCGCGATCGAAGGCCAGGTCCACCACGCGGTCGCGCAGCTCCGGCGCTTTGGTTTTAGCCTGCTGATCGCGCACCAGCTCGACTCCCAGCATCAGGCCCAGCCCGCGCACATCTCCCACAATCGGGAAGCGGGCCGGCCAATCCCGCATGCGCGCCATCAGGTGAGCGCCCATGCGCGCGGCGTTATCGATCAACTCCTGTTCGAGCAGTTCGATGGTGACCAGGGCCGCGGCGCAAGCCACGGGATTGCCGCCGAACGTGGAAGCGTGCGCCCCGGGCGTCCAGCGCATCAGGTCCGCACGGGCAACGGTGGCCCCCAGGGGCAGCCCGCTGGCAATGCCCTTGGCGATCGCCATGATGTCGGGTACCGCGTGGAAATGATCGGAAGCCCACATCTTGCCGGTGCGCCCCATGCCGGACTGCACTTCGTCGCAGATCAGCAGAATGCCATACTTCGCCGTGATGCGCGCCAGCTCATCGAAGAACTTTTGCGGCGGCACGATGTAGCCGCCCTCGCCTTGCACCGGCTCGATCACGATGGCGGCTACGTCCTCGGCCGGCGCGATGGTCTTCAGCAGCTGGTCTTCAATGAACCTGGCGCACTCGACCGCGCAGTGTTCCGGGGTCTGCCCGAACGGGCAGCGATAGCAGTTGGGATAGGGCGTATGCACCACGCCCGGCACCAGCGGCCCGAATCCGCGGCGCTGCACGGCCTTCCGCGCGGTGAGCGAGAGCGCGCCCATGGTGCGCCCGTGAAAGCTGCCCAGGAACGCGATGAACGTATCGCGGCCGGTGCTGTAGCGGGCCAGTTTCATGGCTCCCTCGATGGCTTCCGCCCCGGAGTTGCCGAATGATACACGGCGCTCGAGGCCGCCCGGCGCGAGCGAAGCGAGCTTTTCAGCCAGGTTAGCCAGGGGCTCGTAATAGAAATCGGTGCCCGACATGTGGATCAGCCGGCCGGCCTGTTCGCGGATGGCTGCCACCACTCGCGGATGGCAGTGGCCGGTGGCCACCACGGCGATGCCGGCGTTGAAATCCAGAAAACGATTACCGTCGACGTCCTCGATGATAGAGCCCTCTCCGCGGCTGGCCACCAGCGGATAGCCGCGTGTGTACGACGGAGAAATGAAACGATGGTCGCGCGCGATAATTTCCTGCGCGCGAGGGCCGGGCAGCGGCCCCAGCAGGTACGGCAAATCCTGCCGGAGCGCTTCAATAGCCTGAGTCATACGCAATACTCCTCACATCGGGGTTCTTTTTGCCAACGAGTAACAACAGAGCTATCGCGAGGGTGCTAGTCGGAACCAAACAGACCGGGACGGCAGATGGCGGGGCTCAGCACTACATTAGTATAGCAGCATCACGAGTATAGCAGCATCACGGCAACCGGCATGGTCCAAGCCCCTGGCCGGCTCGCGGAGGGGCGGGCGGGGATGCGCCGCCAATCCGATCTGACTTTGACGTGAAAATAGTTTCGCCTCATTGCCGCGTCCTGGCAGTTTGGGGTTATCATTTTTGGCGGGAATGGGTAGGGTGGAGGCGGCGGGAGTTTTGGCTGGCCGCTTTAGTGAACGGTGCTGTCCGCACTGTGGTAACCGGCTTCGGAAGCAAGACGCCAGGACCAGCAGAGCCGCAGGCCGATTTCATCTCGATCCGAGCTGGGTATTTTACGCCGGCCATGTAATATTACGTCGAAAATCGGAATGCGCTAGCAATTCTGGCACGGGTTGATAGCCAGGCACGGTAATGAGCGCGACCTGAAGCCCCGACCGGCGAGCGTGCTTCATTGCAGGAATGCAATCCGTGTCGTTGGTAGCCAAAGCAATAAGATCGGCGGACCGGTTTGAGGAAACGTTCGCCATGTCAATTCCGATGCGCATGTCCACACCCTTCTGCTCGAAGTCGGGATGGAAGTCTGCGTCAGTGAGCGGTTGCCCAGGAGTGTACGGGATTTTATTGTCGTTCAGGACGAAGCCACGAAATTTGAGAACGCCTAGTCTGACCGAGAACAAATCTTTATAGGAGAGCCGTTTGAGCCATTCATCGGTACCGCTAAACTGGCGTCGAGTGCCGGAGACTGGCTGGATCGCGCTACCAACGAATGGAGCACAATCGTAGTACATGATCCTGTGGATGATCTCAGTGCCAATAGAACACGCCAATCCGATCTTTTCAATGTAGTCTGGATCGAACGGCTTTCCGGCCTTCTTGGCATGCACGCGGAGATGACCGCCGTCGAGCATCACGACTATTTTGGTCAGCACAAATTTAAAAAGGCTCAAAGGGTAACCCCAATGAGCCTTGGATAATGCCCGCCTACGGGCGTAGCGGATAAACTACGACGGCCCAACGAAGGGTCGCCTAGAGAGATTTTGACACGAAATGCGGGCGCAACGCAAGTAGTGTCGATTCGGCAGTCCCGAAACTTGAAACTTGTGGAGCGGGCCACCCGAAGGAGTTCCGACGCGCCTTTTCAGTTTCCTTACGAGGTGAACGGGTACAATTTTATTGGAACAGCCTCCGGGAACTCCATGGACACCCTGGGCACGTCGCTGATACTTGCCCAACGCGGGCATTCTATTGGACTTGCTGATTCTGCACGGTCGGAATCGGCTTAGGCTACGGCAACGGCGGCCAGTACTGGTAGTTTTCGAGTTGACGCCGCTCTTAAACGCGCGTAGGCTTACACGATGCAATCCCGGGCCCTGACTTCAAAATCGTTCGTTCCCTTCCTGGCCGCACTCGCTACCATCGCCGCAGGTACTGGCTCGGCTGCCACGTCTGTGGCCATCTACAGCACCGCAGTGAATTCCCAAAAAAGCCAGCTCACTATTGAAGGCACTAACTTCAGCCCGTCTGGGCTTGCCCCGACAGTTGTCTTCGCACATACCCCACTCGCGCTCGCTTCCTTCACAAACGAGAAGGTGGTAGCGCAGTTGCCCACCGGCTTCAGCGCAGGCACGTATTCTCTGACTGTAACGAACAGCAGCAGCCAGAGCGCTGCATTCAGCGTCACCCTCGGCGCCATTGGGCCAACCGGACCTATTCTCAGTTAGCAATGGAAGTACTCGCCCAAGTGTTTGCAGGACTGACAGTGGCACTGATCGTGGCGACCGTTTCTACCCTGCATTCGCGCGCACGCGCGAGGAAAGTGCAATTGTATGCCAAGACGACGGAGCGGCACGAGATCGGACGCCGTGGCGGGCGGTAGGGCTCCGGATAGCGCGGCGGGCGGGTGGATTCGATCTAGGGGCAGTTTGGCCGCTCGGAATCGGGTTCCGAAGTGGTGGGCACAGCCATGCGGCCGGTACTGGTAGTTTTCGAGTTGACGCCACTCTTGAATCCGCGTAGGCTTGCACGATGCAAGCTGCGCCTCAGACTTCAATCAAGAGAAGCTTATCGGAGAAAATCGATCGCTTGAGGTTCGCGACTATAATCTATGTGGCGATTTTGTTTGGCGGAGTCTTTCTCGCGGACGTAGTAACATCGCAGGTCCTCAACCTTTCAGGTGAAGCCGCCGAAATTCTGACCGAGATGTCGCTGAAGACCGCATTGGCGGTGGCTGTCTTAGGTTCGGCTTTTGCGAGTCGCTGGCTCACTCTGAAGACGACACTGGTGAGTACTGCAGTGTTCTCAGTGGGCCTATTTCTTTGGGTGTTTTGGATTCAGAATGGAACGCACTAAAAACAAGGGCTACTCGGAAGAACATCGACAATATGACGTGGGATTTGCGTCTCCAGGTCGGGATTCCGGCCAAGCTGAACACCATTCCGGAGGACCCATAGCCCTGAAGCAGCAACCTTGCTAGGCTACCCCGTCGGCGGTACTCTTGCGTAATGCGACGCCTTCGGTATTCCATCAACGTCACATTGGACGGGTGCTGCGATCATCGTGCAATAGTCCCGGACGAAGACATGCATCGTCAGGCGGTCGAGAACCTCGACCAGGCCGATGCCCTCCTCTTCGGCCGGGTAACTTACGAAATGATGGAGGCAGCGTTTCGGCCGCCGGCGCGGACCGGAGCGAGGCCTGATCGGATGGAACCCTTCGCCCGGACGATCGACGCGGCAAAGAAGTACGTCGTGTCGAGCACCCTGGACCGGGTCGATTGGAACGCGGAGCTCGTGCGCGGGGATCTAGCGAACGCCGTTCAGCAGCTCAAGCGGGAGTCGGGTAAGGGACTGTTGGTGGGAGGCGTGAAGCTCCCGCTGGCGTTGGCGGAGCTGGGATTGATCGATGAGTACGAGTTCGTGGTGCAGCCCAGGCTAGCGGGCCACGGGCCGACGTTGTTCGCGGGGCTATCGAAGCATATCGATTTTGAGGCTCGTGAGCCGGCTGGAGTTCGGCTCGGGGGCGGTGGCGATGCGGTATGAGCCGAGAAGGTAGCCATTGGGCATTTTCTGATTTTTAGGCTCGCGTCGGAGCATACGCCCGGTCGCATAGCCCGAAGATCGCAATGCGCAAAGCCATGCTCTAAAGACTACGAACTCTTGTCCCCACGATGCGATTCCCGGTTGAGAGGCATCAGCCGGGCCGCGGCCGGCTCGCGAAACGCCGGGCGGGGATGCGCCGCCAATCCGATCTGACTTTGACGCGCCAGTAGTTCCGCCTCCTTGCCGCGCCCCAGTGCCGTCAGGCATGCGGCCATAGCGCTCTCCGTTTCGGCCATCTGCCAGGGAAGCAGTGGGAACGGCGCGGCGCGCGCGGACGCCAGAGCCTCGCGCAGCAGCGGCTCCGCTTGGACCTCTTCGCCCGCGGCGATCATCGTCTCGCCCAGCCGAACCTCCGCGGCAATAACGGCAGGATGAGTTGGCGCAAATCTGTTCCGGCGGATCTCCAGAGCTTTGCGGAGCAGCGGCAGGGAGTTGCGCGGGTAACCTTGAAAAAGCTGCGATTCGGCCAAATCGATCAATGCAGACGCCATACCCGGGGTGTCCTCGCCACCCAGCGTACGCCTCATCTCCAACGCCTGCCGCTCCAACGTTTCGGCCCCAACGTAGTTTTTCCCGTCGAATTCAAGCAGGCCCAGGTTGAGCAGGATCTGGGAGGAAGCCCAACTGGTAAAGGCATTGGCCTGCCGCAATGTATCGAGCGCCTCATGAAATGACTGACGGGCGCCGGCGCGGTCTCCCTTGGCTTCGAGCAAACGTCCCCAATTGCTTTGAACCGGTGCAAGCGCCGGGCGATTATCGCCGAGGTGGTTGGCATTCAAATCCAACGCTTCCCGTAACAACGGTTCCGCGGACTGCCAGTCGCCCTTTTCGAGCAACACGTAGCCGAGATTGTTCAGTGTGTAAGTCAGCTCCGGATGACCATTGCCCAGCACCCTTCGGCGGAGCGCCAGTGTCTCACGCAGTTTCACTTCGGCGCCTGAAAGATCGCCCATGTCGATGAGAGCGCTCGCAAGATTATGCAGGCTTCCGGCGTAATCCGGGCTGTCCGCGCCATGTGTGCGCTGGTCGATGGCGACGGCTTCGCGGAGTAACGCGGCAGCTTCCTGGTATTCGCCCTTGCGTTCCAGCAGCAGCGCCAGGTAATTCCGCCCGTCGCTACCGAAATCCGGGCCATTTCGCCGGTTGATGGCGAGCGCCTTACGGAGCAGCGGCTCGGCTTCCGCATCCTTGGCTTGCAGGTACAGGCACTCGCCCAGGGCGCTCAGGCCCGTGGCGTACTCCGGGGCGTTCTCACCCGCGGTCTGCCGGCGGATCGCGACAAGTTGGCGAAACAGCGGTTCGGCTTTCGCATATTCGCTTTGCAGCCGGACCAGATTCGCGAACAGAAACAAGGTGTCAGCCGTGCCGGGGTCGCTCGATCCCAGGATCGCCGTCTTCAGCCTGTAGGAACGCTCGGCGAGGGTTTTCGCTTCTTCGAACAGTCCGAGGCTCTGGTATGCTTCAGCCAGATTGTGCAGCAGCGCGGCGCGCACGGCCGGCACCGAAGCCAGATCCGTATCGATTCGCGTGGCGCCTTGATCGAGCAGGTTGCGCGCCGTGACCGTCTCACCGCGCGCAACTTCGGGAGTTGCCGCTTTGAACATGTCCACCAGAAACCTGGCCTCGCGTTCGGCCTTTAGCCGCTCGACCCTGGCCCGCCGCGCCAGCGCCCCCATGGTGACGCTGATGGCGACCAGCGCAACAAGAACAACACTCACCAAAGCGACGCCTGCTTTGTTCCGGCTGGCGAATTTGATCACCACATAGCGCCAGGTCCCCGCTTGCGTCGACACCGGACGCCCTTCCTGATACGCCGCGATGTCCGCCGAGAATTGGGCCACCGACTGGTAACGTGCGGCCGGTTGCTTCCTCATGGCCTTTTGCAGGATGCTGTCGAGCTCGGGAGTCCACTTCCTGGCATCCGGCGCAGCCAGGCTCGGATCGGACTTTGCTGCCTCGCTCATCGGCGGCGGATCGCGCTCGCAGATTTCCCGGGTAATCTCCAGCGGGCTGTCCCGTCGTGCGCGAAACGGGTTACAGCCGGCCAGTAGTTCATATAGAAGGATCCCCAGCGCAAAAACATCGGTCGCAGTGGTAATCGGCTGTGCCAGGATCTGTTCGGGGCTCGCATATTCAGGCGTCATCAGCCTCAGCGTTGGCCGCGCCGTTTCCGGGTCGGCATTTTCAGCATCGAGCAGCTGCGCGATACCGAAATCCAGCAGCTTGGCGACGCCTTTCGCGTTGACGAGTATGTTCGCGGGCTTGATATCCCGGTGAACGATCAGGTTGTGGTGGGTGTATTCCACCGCGGCGCAAACCGCGCCGAACAACCGTAGACGCTCGGCCGTGGAGAGCCGATGAAGGCGGCAATATTCGTCGATGGGGATGCCATCCACCAGCTCCATCACCAGATAGGGCCAGCCTTCCGGTGTCAGGCCGCCGTCGAGCAGACGCGCGATGTTGGGATGATCCAGGTTCGCCAGGATCTGGCGCTCCGTGACGAAGCGGGGAACCAGACTCTGGTTTTGCTCGAGACCTACGCGCATGAGCTTGATGGCTACGTATTGCCGGAACTGTTCGTCTGCTCGGGCGGCCAGATACACCTCGCCCATGCCGCCTTCGCCAATGAGCCTGATCAGTTCGAAGTTTCCAATGCGGCGATTGGAAAGCGGCGCGCCGGAAGCCACCGCCCGCACGGCTTCGCGCACGGGTCTGTGCAGCAGCTCAAGAGTTTTCTCCGCGGAATCGAGCAGGGACTCGACTTCGTTCCGCAACAGCGCATCCGCGCCGCAAACAGCCGCGAGAAATGCCGGCCGGTCCGCACGGTCCAATTCCGAGGCCGCATTGAAGATGTCCTCGACAGTCTTCCAGCGGTTCCGCGGGGGGCGTGGAAGGGGCGGCGGATCGGTCAGCTTTGGGTCTCGGTTAACGCCCGGTGCAGCCATGCCTTTGCCAGCTTTAGTTCGCGATGCAACGTCGCGGGTGAGATGTTCAGCGCGGCGGCGCTCTCCTCGCAGGTGAGGCCGCCGAAGAAAAGTAATTCGATGATCTGGCTCTTGCGCTCATCGAACTCCGCCAGCCGCTGCAGAGCTTCGTCCAGGTCGACCAGATCGAGCGAGCTCTCCTCTCCGACCATGATCGCTTCGTCAAGTGAAACCTTCTCGGCTCCGGAGCCGCGCTTCTGCCGAGAACGCGCGCGCGCGTGATCTACCAGTATACGGCGCATCATGCGCGCGGCCACCGCATAGAACTGCACACGATCCTGCCAGTCCGTCTCCGCGCCGGCCAGACGCAGATACGCCTCGTGTACCAGCGCAGTGGCGCGCAGCGTATGCCCGGGACTCTCCGCCATCAGACAGCGCGCGGCGAGATGACGAAGCTGATCGTACACCAGCGGGATGAGGTTGTCGACGGCCTGCTTGTTGCCTCTGCCAACCTCTTTCAGAAGCTGCGTGACCGCTTCGTTTTCCGGCACCGAAGAACCCCCCTAAAATAATTTGCCGCGGCGTGAGAGAGTCCGGCTAAGAAGAACGCTTTCTGGACTGAGAGGGTGAGCCTCTCACCAAGTATAAAACAAACAATTAAAGGAGAAAACACAATGAACGCAACCATGAAGAACATCGTTAACAGGCTCCGGGAAACCGCCACTTTCTGCAGTGTGATCGGAGCCGGCATGCTGGCAATTTCGTTTTCGGCCGTGGGGCAGACCACATCGACGCTATTCCCGCTGCCTCCGCCCGTAGTTTCCACAATCCCCTCCAACGGCGATGTAAACCCGTACGGGGTGGCCTATGCGCCGCGCCGCGTCTATTCGGACGGAGTGCTCCAACCGGAAGACATCCTGGTTTCCAATTTCAACAACTCGCAGAACCTGCAAGGAACCGGAACCACTATCGTGAGAGTCGCAGCGCACGGCGCCGTGTCGACCTTCTATCAGGGCAAGCCCGGATTAGGCCTGACCGCGGCGCTGGGCGTGGTCGAGCACGGCGTGGTCCTGGTCGGCAACCTGCCTACCTCGGACGGTACTTCGGCCACCGTGCAACCCGGCTCCTTGCTCATGATCGATCGCAAGGGCAACCTCATCGCGACACTCGCCAATCCCACTCTCATCAATGGTCCCTGGGGCATGGCGATCCAGGACTTTGGCAGTTCGGCGATAGTATTCGTTTCCAACGTGCTGAACGGCACCGTCACGCGCCTGTACCTGGTTTTTTCGAATGACGGCGAGTCAGTGGTCGTCCAGAGCGCGACTCGCATCGGCGTCGGCTATAATCACCGCCTCGATCCGGCCGCGCTGGTCCTCGGACCGTCCGGCCTTTTCTACGACGCCGTGCGCGACATTCTGTACGTGGCTTCGTCGGCCGATAATGCCATCTACGCGATCCCCAGCGCGAGCCAGCGAAACGACGATTATGCGGGCGCCGGAACTGTCATCTATCAGGACGCCACCCACCTGCATGGTCCTATCGACCTGGTGATGACACCCACCGGCCACCTCATTACCGCCAACAGCGACGGCTCTAACGCAGACCCGAATCAGCCCAGCGAGTTGGTGGAGTTCACCGTCGAGGGTCAGTTCGTCGCTCAATATTCCGTGGACCCGAACAATGGCGGCGCCTTCGGTGTTGCGCTGACTACCCTTTCCGGGCCAACCGTGAGGTTCGCCGCGGTTGACGACAACGCCAATACGTTGAGCATCTTCGTCGAGCCGGTTTATTAACTGGTTTATTAAGATGATGACCAATCCGGGCCGCCTGATCGCCAGGCGGCCCGACCTGTTTCTTTCTCACTGCCCCAGCAACTTGATAGCTCTAATCAAGCGAATAATTCGATTCAGCGAGTCAGCCAGCGCCGAGATCTCATCCCGCCCGGTCACCAGCACTGGTGATACGTTCAAATTCCCTTTGCCAAGTTCATTGGCAACCGCCGAGATTCCAGCCAGCGGCCGAATCACCATTACAAAGAGGGCGGCATTCACCAGCGCCAGCGTGACCAGCAGGAAACCGGCGAGCCACAGCGTAAACCGCGCCAGAGCGCGCCTGGCCAAAGCCCGCGGTACGGACAGGGGCACGCTCACAATCTGAGCGCCGACGATCTCATTCAATTTCCAGCCGAAGCCGTTGTCGCCACCGTAGACGTTGACCATCGCGGTCGGGGCGGCGTTGGGAGCGCTATGGCATTCCAGGCAACTCTCCACTGCTTTGATGGGCCGGGCCAAATACAGGAGCCGGCCATTCGGACCCTCATGCTCACCGATAAACTCCCGCTGGGTCGGAGTGTTGCGGAACATGTTGACCACCCTGGCCTCCCAGTCGACGGCCCGGTCGCTCGGATTGGTGGGGTTAAGAGTCGCTTCCCTGTAGGCGTACTCAGGGTAAATGTCACGCAGGTAGCCAAACATCCGGGTTGCCGAAAACGCGGGAACGGACTCCGGATAAAACGCGGCGCTGTCATGCTGATATTTATCCAGGATGGGCCGGATGTGTTCGGATGTATATTTTCGGGTGGAAGAGCTGGTCTCCATCATCAGACGCGCCTGCTGCGAGACCTGATCGCGGGCTCCGGCCAAAAGATAAGCTCGCGCGCTCAGAAAAGCCCCCACCGCACCGAGTCCGAAGATTGCCACCAAAACAACGTTGAATTTGATAGCGAGCTTCACCGTCTTGAAGCTTAGCGCAGGCCAACGGACAGATCAACCGTGAGAGACTGTGGCCCAAAATGACGCTTTTATTGGTGAGAGCGGCGAGTCAATCGCGCTCCGACTATGAATAGAAGGAGTTCAATATGGCAGTTAACGCTTATCTGTATGTCGACGGAATTCAGGGACCCAGCACGAGCAAGCCGAATCACATCGATGTCCTCTCGTTTAGCTGGGGTGTGAGTCAAACGGCGGTCTATGGCGCCGGCGCTTCGGGCAAAGAGGCCAAGGCGGGGCGCGCGGATTTCTCGAATCTGACAATCATGAAGGTTCTGGACCGGACGTCGCCGTTGCTTTGCGACCACTGCGCCACGGGCAACATTCTGGCAAAGGTCTACTTGGTTTACGACAAACCAGTCGGTGACAAGCAGGCTGACTATTTCCGCGTTTGGATCAAGGACGCGCTGATTACCTCCGTGCAGTTGTCCGGGAGCCACGAGAACCCCACCGAGTCGGTGAGCTTCGCGTTCCAGGGCGTGGAGATTGCGTACAAGCCCGAGAAAGATGACGGGACTCTGGACGCGGCAATTCCGAAGGGGTATAACCTGGAGTTGCTGACCGCCGATTTCGCCGCGGATCAGGGCCTGTAACCGTGCCGGCAAGCTTCGAACGCGGGGGGCGCGTGAACCGCGCACTCCGCGTGCGCCGGCGAAGTTCCACCGGTAACATAGACAATGCGAGGGACCCGTGAAACTACTCCTCAAGTTCAATTTGATTTTTGCGCTGGTGTTCAGCGCCGGCCTGGCGGTCGCGGCATACATTTCCTATGGATTGCTCCAGCGGAGCGCCCGCGAGCAGGTCGTCCAGCAGGCGCGGCTGATGATGCAAACAGCGCTTTCCGCGCGGCAATACACAAGCACGCAAATTAAGCCGCTGCTGGAGACCCAGCAGCAGCACCAGATCAGCTTCCTGCCGCAAACCGTGCCGGCATTTGCCGCGACCGAGAGTTTTGGATATTTGCAGAGGCAGTATCCGGATTACGCCTATAAAGAAGCCACGCTGAACCCGACCAATCTGCGGGACCGCGCGGTCGATTGGGAGGCTGACGTAATCAACACGTTTCGTAATCACGGTGCCGACAAGGAAATCGTAGCCGAGCGGGACACCCCCACTGGCCGAAGCGTGTTTCTGGCGCGCCCCATTTCCGCCGATCGGCCGTGCCTGGAGTGTCACGACGTTCCGAGGATCGCACCGGTGGCGATGATCAAGCGGTACGGCAAGGATAACGGCTTCGGGTGGAAGGTCGGCGAAATTGTGGGAGCGCAGATCGTGTCCGTTCCCATGACGGTCCCGCTGAAGCTCGCGGAGGAAGGCTTCCGGCAATTTATGATTTCGCTCGGTGCGGTGTTCCTGATTACGTTGTCCCTTCTGGACGTGGTGCTGTTCTTCGCGGTGATACGGCCGATCCGCAAGCTTTCGGCGGCCGCGGACCGCATGAGCCTCGGCAATGTGGAAGATTGCCCGGAATTGCCCGTGAATGGCAGCGACGAGGTCTCCATGCTGGCGGCTTCATTCAATCGGTTAAGACGCAGCCTGGTGACGGCGCTGGGCATGATCGAGCCCGAATAGCTTCATCGCTGCACGGACCGCAAGAACTCCGCCCGATCCTTGTCGGACGGGATGTGCTTCGCCAGCGCATCGTAAAACTCCTGGCGCGATGTAGCCCGTTTGCAGGTCCGCTCGACTAGCATCCCAGCGACAGGGCCGATGTAGCGCGTGAGCGACTGTTTCACCTTATCGAGGTGCGCCGGATCCGAGATCGCGGGCTCCGAAAGGCGCGCGGTGGCTTCCGCCTGTCCCAGGTAGGCTTGGCACGAGCTGAGGAACGCATCCCGCTCGTCCTGGTCGGGGATGTGGGCCGCCAGTTCCCGAACCAGCGTGGCTCGCGATGTGGTACGCGTGGCCGCTTTGGCAATCAGGCGGGGCGCGATTGGCCCAAGGTACGGCAGCAGCTTCGCTTGAATGGCCGCCAGGTCGCTCGGGATGGCCGGCGCCGGGAGCGGCGTTCGCTGGGCCTCGGTCGTTGTCGGGCGAAACTCCACGAGCGCGGAGCGAAACTCCTGGGCGGTCTGAAAACGGTCGGCGGGATCTTTGGCCAAGGCACGCAGGATCGCATCGGAAATCTCCCGCCGCACGCTGGGCTGGAGTTGGTGCGGAGGTGTCGGGGCGCCCTCCAGATGGCCTTTCATGATTTCATAATCGCTGGCGCCCTCAAACGGACGGCGACCGGTAACGATTTCGTACAGGGTGGCCCCGACCGAATAAAGATCGGAGCGCTCGTCCGCCGGCCGCGCCTTAATTTGTTCGGGCGACATGTAGTAGAGCGAGCCGAGGACGAAGCCGGTGGCGGTGATCCGCGCCGCCACCGCTGAGCGTGCGATACCGAAGTCAGTGACCTTGACCACATGATCGGGCTGCACCATGATGTTGGCGGGCTTGATATCGCGATGGATCACGCCGTGCTGGTGGGCGTAGCCCAGCGCCGCGAGCACCTGGCAGATCAGGTCAACGCTGGTAGTGGGGTCCAGCGGACCTTGGCGGATCGCTTCGGCAAGGCTCTGCCCTTCGATGAGTTCCATGACCATGAGATACGAATCGCGGTAACGGAGCGCGGTGTGCAGGCGGGCGATGTTGGGATGAGACAGGCTCGCGTGTACCTTGATTTCGCGCAGGAAGCGGTCGCCGACGTCGGCATCAGCCAGGGTGGGGAGCAGGACTTTCATGGCTTCGAAGCGGTCGGAAATCAGATTCCGGACGCGGAACACCATCCCCATGCCGCCGGCGCCGATTTCGCCGACAATTTCGTAATCCCCGACCGTATCTCCGATCCGCAGGTTGATCATACCCGGCCTTCCATCATAGCGGAATCCGGGAGGCCCGCCTGAGTCAAGGTGGGGCGGGCGCCCTCGCCCGCGTCTGACCCCGGTCCGAGAACCGAGCCAGGGGCTCGGCGCGGGTTCAATGTAATAGCGGCACCATCCCCAGAGCCAAACCGTTGATTCTGCAAACGCTAGCGGCGGAAGTTTTCAAGGGACTCGCTGACCCAGCCGCTGCAGCCGTTTCACTAGACGCTGAGCCGTGCGCTCGGGATGGAGCTTTTCAAAATAGTCACTCCCCAGCCAAGACGGCTTTCCCCCAACCGCGCCGCGCTTTCACCCGATAGAAGAATCTTTCACAACTTCCCGGACTCAGCCCTCCCCAACTGGCACAATGATCGGCATCCGGAAATACCGACATATCCGTCCCCATTTCAGCGATCAGATGCCATGCCACGATCTGCTGTACTCCGGGAATCGTCATCAACGCAGTCACCTGCTGCGCGTACGGCTCCATGCGCCGCGCCATCTCCGCCTCGAAAGCCTGCACCTGTTCGCTGAGAAATTGATAATGCCGGTAGTAGGCCGCCAGTATCATGCGATGAAAGTCCTTGAAGTACCCTTTCAATGACTCTTTCACCTCCTTCCCCTTCTTCCGCAGACTGCCGCGCACCTTCCAGCTCAGCAACTCCGGCCACCGACGACAACTTCACATTGGCCGTCTCGAACAAGTCCCGGACTGGTTATGCACCTCGCCCCGCTCCTGCAACAAGCTCAGACGATGGCGCAGGATCTGTCGCAACTCTCGAATCTCCGGCGGTACAAAGCTGGGGTCCAGACGCCCGTCTTGCAGATACTCGGCGATGCGTTGCATGCGCGTCAACTCATTGCGAAACGTGCGGTAGGTCTTCCGCACGGCAGCGCTGCCTTGCCCATCCAGCGGCAATACGCAAACTACGATCGTGTTCTTGCGAACATCCATTCCACAGCAACGGCGGTATACTTTTTCTGACATCTCATTCATCCTCCTGCCGCTGGGGCGAAGGACGCTAAGAAGAAAACGGTCTTTCCCTTACGGGCTTCCCACCTTGCGGCAGGAGCCTCAATCTCCTGTTCCCAGAACGCGTCCCGACCACATTCACGCACGGGCTCTATGCCCAGACCGAAACCGGCCTATATCGCTCCACCGGCACTTCCAGCATCGCTCGCTTCGAGCCCGTTTTCATCCCCTCCTGTGGCGAAGCGTAGCGCCGCCATAGCCCATTCACGCCCCGACAAAATAAAGTTCCCCCCGTGTTTCCAACACCTTCCAGCCATCCGTAGCACCTTTTCACCATACCCACCGAATAACGTGGAGTTGAAAAGGAAACTATGGCCACGCAATCGCAAATAGACGCAAATCGCATAAACGCGCAGAAATCCACGGGCCCGCGCACCCCGGAAGGCAAAGCAAAATCCCGGCGCAACGGTCTCCTGCACGGCCTCACCGCCAAAACCTGCATGCTCGACGGCGAAGATCCCGCCGAACTGACCAACCTGGTCGATAAGCTCAGCGAAAAATACCACCCCCAGGACATCGACGAAGACTTCTACGTCGAGCGCATGGCCAAAGCCCGCTGCCGCTACAACCGCATCATGCCCCTCGAAGCGGGCATCTTCAACATACGCCTCACCGTCGATCAGGCGCCTAAGGAGGTCGTTGAGGCGCTAAGCCAGGAAGGCCAGCGTGCCTGGGCCTACCTGCGCGACGCCAACGGCGGCAACGCCCTCAGCAAACTGTCCCGCTACGAGACCAGCCTGCTCCGCGAGTACGACCGCTCCCGCCAGGAGCTCGAAAAACTCCAGAAAACTCGCGCCGCCAGACCCCCTCAACCGCCCGTCGGCGACGAATTACGAAGGGAACCCGATCCGCCGGTAACCCCAACCAAATCAGCACAACCTGCAACGAGTACGCCACCACCCAGCACCCAGAACCCATCACCCGCCGCGTCACCCTCTGCCGAACCCGCCGAACTGGCCGAAGACGACTTGCAATGGGTATTAGTCAGCCATTAACGAGCCGATTTTCAGCTCGCATCGTGGCATTTTCTGATTCTTAGGCTCGCGTCGGAGCATACGCCCGGTCGCATAGCCCGAAGAGCGTGCGCGACGCAAAAGTGGAGATTCCCGCAACCGCGACTTGAGTCGACGGATCGCAGAATGCTTAGTTTTATCCGCGTTTATCGGCGTTCATCTGCGGCCATATATGCTTTTCTCCCGGCGCCTTGACGACTTTTTTCCGCCTCTCCGCTTTTGTGTCGCACACCCGCCCGAAGACCGGAACACGACCGCCGCATCGCAACGTTGTTATAATTGCCGGTCGGTCTACATCCTTCCCGGTATTGGAGGTCCCATGTCCCTTCGTCCAGTGAAACGCCTTATCAAATCCAAGCCCACCATCGAAGGCGCGGGCGTGCACCTGCGCCGTGCGTTCGGTTTCGGCAATACGTCCGATTTCGATCCGTTCCTTCTTCTTGACGATTTTCGCAATGATGTTCCGGAAGATTACCTGGCGGGTTTCCCATGGCATCCCCATCGCGGGATCGAAACCATCACCTATGTTCTGTCGGGAACCGTCGAGCACGGCGACAGCATGGGGAACCGTGGGGTGATCGGAGCAGGCGACATCCAATGGATGACCGCCGGAAGCGGGATTATCCACCAGGAGATGCCTAAAGGCGACGACGCCGGCAGGATGCACGGATTCCAGTTGTGGGCCAACCTTCCATCGTCACTCAAAATGACCGCGCCGCGCTATCAGGAGGCCAAAGCGGTCGATATCCCCGAGATCGGCGATGACGACGGCACCCACGTTCGCGTCGTCTGCGGAAAGTTTTGGGGCACTACCGGTCCTGTGGACGGCATCGCCGCCGATCCCATTTACCTCGATGTGTCGGTGCCTCCAGGCCGGACGAAGACCCTCCCGGTCGAGACCACGCACCACTCTTTCGCCTACGTCTTTTCAGGGGATGGGAAGTTCTGCAATGCTTCAGGCCCGCTTGCGGTGCCGACCGAATCGGTTGGATGGGCGGACACCAATCCTCCGGCCGACGCCGGCAACCGCTCGCTGATTCTGTTCGATCGCGGCGACGAGGTGATGGTCCACGCGGGGGAGGACGGGATCCGGTTTCTCCTGGTGTCGGGCAAGCCGCTGGAGGAGCCGGTGGCCTGGTACGGTCCGATAGTGATGAACACGCAGCAACAACTCCAGCAGGCATTCCAGGAGCTTGAGAAGGGCACCTTCCTGAAGCCCAAGACATAGAACCGGCAACCAGGGCTATGAACGAATCGAAATTTGTGATTGTCGGCGGAGGGATGGTTGCAGGTTATGCGGCCAAACAATTGGTTGAGCTGGGTCTGACATCGGGCGAGTTGGCCATACTGTCCGCGGATACTTCCGTGCCTTATGAACGGCCGCCTCTATCCAAGGACTTTCTGGCAGGCCGGGACACCGAAGAAAGCATACGGATCAATTCGGCTGCCGGATCACGAGTGTGGACCCGGAACACCAGCGGCTCTCTCTTCAGGCTGGTGGTGAGTTCCGATTCGAAAAGTTGATTGTGGCCACAGGTGCACAACCTCGAGCGCTGGACATTCCGGGCGGCGAACTCGCCAATGTGCGATATCTGCGCTCCCTGGACGACTCGAAAGCCATTCGCCAGCGCGCGCAGAATGTGAAGCGGGCGGCGGTGATCGGTGGCGGGTTCATCGGCATGGAGGTGGCCGCGGTGCTGGCGCAGAAGGGTGTTGAGATCACCATGATCCTGCGCGAGGAACGGATCTGGAAGCAGTTCTTCTCACCACGGATGTCCAGCTTTTTTGAGGCCTACTACACGGCGCGTGGAGTTCATCAAAATGGCGACGGTCAGGGAGCTGCGAGGCGACGGAACGGTAAACTCGGTGGTTCTCGAGGACGGGCAGTCGATCCCGAGCGAGATGGTCGTCGCGGGCATAGGCGTCCGCCCCGCCGCCGACCTGCTCGCCAATAGCGGAATCGAGGAGGCCGACGGTGTGACTGTGAATGAATATCTTGAGACCAGCGCCCCCGGCATATTCGCCGCCGGCGACGTCGCGAACTATCAGGATGTGCTGTTCCAGAAACGAAGACGGGTCGAGCATTGGGACAATGCGGTTTCACAGGGTCAATACTGTGCTCGGGCGCTTATGGGCGAGCGCACTCCGTTCAAACACGTGCCATACTTCTTTTCCGACGTCTTCGATCTCTCTTACGAGCTTTGGGGCGACCCGTCGGTTGCGGACAACATCATTCACCGCGGAGATCTTTCGACCAACAGCTTCAGCGTGTGGTGGCTGCGACAAACCACCGTAGTGGCGGCCTTCACCATGAATCGTCCGGACGAGGAGCGCGACGTGGCGCCGAAATGGATCGAGTCCAAACAGGTTGTGTCTGCCGAAAAACTCGCGGACGCTTCAAACTCCGTTCTGGCAGCCGCGACGTAATATAACTATCGCGTGCGCGGCAAATCCACCGCCGGGTTACGCGCGAAAAAATCGAACGGCCGCAATTCAAACTCGTGCCACGCAGCCGGCATGATCGGCCAGTCTTCCGGACGCGGCACGTGGTGGAAGCCCATCGTATACCACACCACGATGTCGGTGTTCTCGATCGGCCGGTTGGCCCTGGTCCACGCCGGCAGGCCGTCACCACCGTGGCTCTGTGTCGGATAATCGCCGGCGGCGTAGCGTTCGTCCTCGCGATAGGGCGTTACCCATAGCTGGTGTTCGACGAAGCCCGCGCGGCGCTGCGGATAATCTTCGTCGCTCATCAGCGAGATGGCGTTGTGGCCCGGCGCGATCTCATAGCCCACGGGGTACCCGAGCGGCCCTATCACGTTCGGATTGACCACGCGCCAGAGCGCCGGGTGCTCCATCATCATCTGTAACTGCGCTTGTTCTTCGACCTTGGCGATCTTGGGCTCGGTCACCCAAACGCTCTTACGCGGCGTATCACCGGTCACCTTTTGAGCTTTCAGCTCTTCTTTGAGAAAGCTGTTTTCGACGCCGTCGACGTCCAGGTCCAAACGAAAGCAGAAATAATGATCGTGGTTTACCGCGACCGTATTTTCCGCGACAAAGTGGCCGTAGCGGCGATCCTGGCCCTCCGTGTCTTCCGCTGCCGTCCGGCTGCGCACGGCTTTCACGTCTACACTCCCCGTCGCACCGACTCCCACCTTGATGCTTCCGTCCTGCATGAATGTCCAATCGAGGGCATAGTCGTAATTGCCGAATGTGGTGATCATCCGCAGAACCAGATCGCGCCGGCGCCGGCTGTCCGGTTGCATGCCCCCGGGAGCGTGCCGCCACGCGAAGTCTCCGGCCTCGCGCTCGAACAGACATGCTGTGCGAGGCAGCTTTTGCGGAATGCCGCGAGAGTTGGCGATCGCGGAATCGAAGAACACAGCGTGGTCCGGGCAATCCGCGCCGGGCTCCAGCGTGCTGGCTACGTTGCCCCACACATTGCCTTCGCCCAAATCGAGAAACGTCCAGTGGTACCAGCCTTCAGCCGGATCCTGGTAGGGCACAAAGATCTCCGAAAGCGAGCCCTCGTAGAGGATGGATCGGAGCTTACCGTTATCGTTGTAGGCCACATTGGTTACGATGACTCCGACCTTAGGGTCGATGCTGAAGTGGAAATGCCAGTTCTGCCAGCTCACCTGGTTCCCCTCTAACTGGAAACCGCGGACCGGCTGTTGGACGGTAATCGTCCCGGGGATTTCGCGCGGCGGAATCGTATCGCTATCGTAATCGGCGTTGCCCCGCGGCACCGGCACGACGCCGGTATCGATAACTCTTATAACCTTCTGTTCCTCTGAATCCCACACCACCACGAGACCTTCGATGGGATGCCCGCCATGATTCGACGAGCCACGCGCGACCGAGCAGGTGACCCGTTGCAGCCGGCGGCCCTGCTCTTCGGGCGTGGCAAAGTAACCCGGCGAGCTACCGTCGCAACCCACGGTTTCGAGATCGGTGATCCCGCGCTTGCGCAAGGCGGCGAGCACGCGGGGGTCTGCCTTCACCTTGTCGTCGACTCCCTCGGTTTCGTCTTCGATCAGAACCGGCTCGACGCCTTTGATCTCCTTCCACGAGACCAGTGTCCGGTTAGCTACGTCGACGATAGCTTCGAAGGTGCGCCTTTCCTGCTTGATGACGGCCAGCGCTTGGCGCCCGAATCGATCGCCGGGCTTCCAGCGCAGCACTTCCGCCTTGGGAGGTTCATGCAGGTTGACACCGGCATATCGGCTGGCGGCATCCAGCTTTCCAGAGGCTTTCAGCGTCTCAAAGACCGCCCAGTACTCGTCGGACGTAAGTGCATCGAGCGGATGCCGAAAATCGGCGGCGGCGCAGCATATACACGCGCATAGAAACATCGCCAGCGCACAGCAGGCTCGGAAGGTTCTCATTATCCCTTCAATCCGGCGAGTACGCCGTGCATGTAGGCGTACGAGCGACTCATGCCCGGAAATGGATCGTTCTCGTTGATTTCGTATTCCAGATTGACACATGCCGTGTAGCGCATCTTGTGCAGCTCGCTGAAAATGGCGGGTATGGGCAGCACGCCATCGCCGACATCGCAAAGCGTGTTCACGTCTCCGAGCACGCGCATGTCTTTTATGTGCATGTCGAGCATCCGCGCTCCGGACGCCTTGATCGCATCGAGAATATCTACACCCGCCTCCGCCGTGTGCCCCACGTCCACGCACACGCCGCAGCGCGGGTCCATATCCTTGAGGATCTTCAGCGCATCCTGCGGCGCGGGAAAGTTGTCCTTGGGGCCGTGATTATGCACGGCGATTTTGATGTCGTACTCCTTTACAAACTTCTCCAGCTTCGGCAGCGTGACCTTCGTCGGAGCGCAGACGATCAGCGGCATGCCCGCCAGTTTGGCGTACTCGAATTTGTGACGTATGTCGGCTTCATCGTCTTTATGGAATTCGATATTGCCGCCGCCGACAATGACGAGCCCCGCATCTTCGAACTCCTTGCGGGCGTCGCGGATCTGGTCGGGTGTGGAATCGAGCGGCAGGTGGTACGACTTGATGTTGACGTACCGGAGCCCAAGGCGCTTGATCATCTGAATCGCGTCGGCACGCGAGAACTTTCGCAACGAATAGGAAGCAATACCAAGTTTGAAATCCGGGCTGTCGCCAGCAGTGGACGCAGCGCGGCTAAGACTGGAAACAGCGAGCGCCGAGCCGGTGGCTCTCAGAGCCGTACACAAAAATGGCGTCGTATACAGAAATGATCGCCGGGATGGGGAGGGCATAGAAAGATTGTGACGCATCGTCAGGCGCCTGCGCTAGTGCGATTTGGGTTCCAGTCCCCGCTTCAGACCAGCTTGATTGAATTTCGCCAGCACTCGAACCAAGAGGTTGTAATCGGACCTTATATACTTGCGTGTCCTCTTGAATGTCCCGATACGGTCGAGGTTAACGGTGCCAATGACGAATAGCACCAGAAGATTCGTATCGACTAAGAGCCCGGTACCGCTGGCTGAGTCGAGGCCAAGCCCCGCCGGGATCATTGCGAGGCCACTTCGCGCACCCTCATTGCAACCAGTTCGCCGGTTTCAACATCGATTAGAAAACGCTTGTACTGGAGCGGGTCTGCACGAAGGGCAGCCAAACCCTGTAGCTGCGTCATGTCTCGCGGTAGCTCTCCGCCGCCTTTTCCCTTGCGATCTGAATAGCCTGTTTCACATCTACCATGACGCAGTCACCTCCTCTATAATGGCATGAAGTTCCGCAGGGCCTTCGAACCTCACAGCGCTCCTGCTGTTCGCTCTGCGCCCCGCCCCCCTGCGCTACCATGAACCCATGAGCCCCGCTATCCGCGCCCCGCGTGGCACCTCCTTGCGCTGCCGGGGATGGAAACAGGAAGCCGCCCTGCGCATGCTCATGAACAACCTCGATCCGGACGTCGCCGAACGGCCCGCCGACCTGGTGGTCTACGGCGGCGCCGGCAAAGCCGCCCGCGACTGGCCTTCATTCCACGCCATCGTGCGTGAGCTCGAAAATCTGGGCGACGATGAAACCTTGCTGGTGCAATCCGGCCGGCCCGTGGGCGTGTTCCGCACTCACGAAGAAGCGCCCCGCGTGCTGATTGCCAATGCCAACCTGGTCGGGCACTGGTCCAACTGGGACCAGTTTCGCGCGCTCGAACGGCTGGGCCTCACCATGTACGGCCAGATGACCGCCGGGAGCTGGATCTACATCGGCACGCAAGGGATTCTGCAAGGCACTTACGAAACTTTCGCTGCCGCTGCCCGCAAGCACTTCGGCGGCTCGCTTGCCGGGCGTCTGGTAGTCTCGGGCGGACTCGGCGGAATGGGCGGCGCCCAACCTCTGGCGGCCACCATGAATGGCGCGGCCTTTCTGGGCATCGAGGCGGATGCGGCACGCATTCAGAAGCGCATCGAAACCGGTTATTGCGACGCCATGACGCACGATCTGGACGAAGCCCTCGCCATGCTGCGCGAGGCCGTGCGGCAGGGCCAGCCGAAGTCCGTGGGCCTGGCCGGCAACTGCGCCGAAGTGCTGCCCGAGTTGGTGCGCCGCTGCGTTGTGCCCGACATGCTTACCGACCAGACCAGCGCGCACGATCCACTCAATGGCTACATTCCCGCGGGCCACAGCGTGGAACAGGCCGCCCTGTTCCGCTCACGCGATCCCGACGGCTATCTGAATGCCGCGCTCGATTCCATCGCCATGCACGTGCGCGCCATGCTCGACCTGCAGCGCATGGGCGCCATCACGTTCGACTATGGCAACAACATACGGCGCTTCGCCGCGGACCGAGGCGTCACCGATGCTTTCCGCATTCCCGGCTTCGTCCCCGAGTATATCCGGCCGCTGTTCTGCGAAGGCCGCGGCCCCTTCCGCTGGGTCGCGCTTTCGGGCGAGCCTGCGGATATCGCGGCCACCGACGCGCTCATCTACCGCATGTTCTCCAGCAATTCCGGGCTGAGCCGCTGGATTTCGCTGGCGCGCCAAAAGGTGCATTTCCAGGGGCTGCCCGCGCGTATTTGCTGGCTAGGCTATGGCGAGCGCGCCGAATTCGCTCTGGAGATGAATCGCATGGTGGCCGCGGGAAAGCTCCAGGCTCCTATCGTGATCGGCCGCGACCACCTCGATTGCGGCTCGGTCGCCTCGCCCTACCGCGAAACTGAAGACATGCTCGACGGCAGCGACGCCGTCGCGGACTGGCCCATCCTGAACGCCCTGCTCAACACGGCCTCCGGCGCAAGCTGGGTTTCGGTGCATAACGGCGGCGGCGTGGGCATCGGCTATTCGCAACACGCCGGCCAGGTCACCGTAGCCGATGGCACTGCCCAATCGGCGCGCTGCCTGGAAAGGGTGATGACCTGCGATCCCGGCATAGGTGTTCTGCGCCACGTGGACGCCGGGTATAGGGAAGCCATCGACTTTGCCGACTGCGCCGGGCTGCGCGCACCCATGCGGCCGAATTCATGACCACCCTGGTCAGGGGTGCCAGCCAGGTGCTGACTCTGCGCGGCGACGGCGGACCGCGCCGCGGCACGGCGTTGGCCGATCTCGGCCTCGTCCCCAAAGGTGCAGTGTTAATAAAGGATGGCGCGATCCTGGACGCCGGCCCCCAGCGCAGCATCGAGAAACTGCCCGCCGCCAAAGGCGCGCAAGAGATCGACGCTGCCGGGCGCGTGGTCATGCCCGGATTCGTCGATAGCCACACTCACCTGATCTTCGGCCGGCCCCGCCTGGTCGATTATGAGATGCGGCTGGCCGGCGCAAGCTACTCGGAAATCGCGGCGGCCGGCGGCGGCATCCTCTCCAGCGTGGAAGCCGTCCGCTCGCTGCCGGCCGCCCGTCTTGAAGCGCAGGGCCGCGCGTTCCTGGCCGCCATGGCCCGCCACGGTACAACTACGCTGGAGGCTAAATCCGGCTACGGCCTCGATGAAGCCGGCGAGCTAAAAACGCTGCGCGTGCTGCGGTCGCTCTCCTCCGATCCGTTGGATATAGTGCCAACATATTTGGGCGCGCACGTGACGCCGCCCGAATACCGCGGCAACGCCGGCCGCTACATCGACTGGATGGGCGCCGAGGTGATGCCCAAGATCCGCCGCCGCAAGCTGGCTCGTTTTGTGGACGTTTACTGCGATGTAAGCGCTTTCACGCTCAACCAGTCGCGCCGCCATCTGGAGAATGCCCGCCGCCTGGGCTTTGGCCTGAAGATTCACGCCGAGCAGTTTTCCCGCACCGGCGCGGCGCTGCTGGCGGTCGAGCTCCAGGCCGCCAGTGCCGATCACCTCGAACAATCGGGCGACCAGGAAATCCGCGCGCTCGCCGCATCCGACACCATGGCCACGCTATTGCCGGGCAGCGTGTTTCACCTGGGCCTGTGCGGCTATCCGCCGGCCCGCGCGCTGATCGATGCCGGAGCGGCCGTAGCGCTGGCTACCGATTTCAATCCCGGCACCAGCCCTACTTACAGCATGCAGATGGCGCTGTCACTCGCCTGCACCGAGATGCGCATGTCGCCCGCTGAAGCCATTGCGGCGGCTACCATCAATGGAGCGCACGCCATCCTTTGCGCGGACCGCGTAGGCTCGCTCGAGCCTGGCAAACAGGCCGACCTGCTGGTGCTCAATGTCTCCGACTACCGCGAGCTGCCTTACTATTTCGGCGTAAACAACGTGCATCTCACCATGAAACGAGGAGTCCTTCTGTCGTGAGTGGAACTGTCACCAGAACCATCGTGGAGTGCGTGCCCAACTTCTCGGAAGGCCGCGACGCAGCCAAGGTCGACGCCATCGTCGAGGCCATACGCTCGGTGCGCGGAATCGCCATCCTCGACCGCGAGCTGGATGCGGACCACAACCGCTCCGTCATTACCTTTGCCGGACCCGCCGGCGCTGTGGGCGAGGCGGCCTTTCGCGGAGTCGAGCGCGCTGTCGGCCTGATCGATCTGCGCCAACACACGGGCGTGCATCCGCGTATAGGCGCCGCGGATGTAGTGCCGTTCGTGCCGGTCGAGGGCGTGACACTCGATGATTGCGTGCGCATTGCTAACGAACTGGGCCAGCGGCTCTGGGACCGTTTGCGCGTGCCCGTCTATCTTTATGAAGCCGCCGCGCGCCGGCCCGACCGCGTCAACCTGGAGAATATACGGCGCGGGCAGTTTGAAGGCTTGCGCGACGACGTGCGCGCCAATCCCGATCGCCGGCCGGACTTTGGAGACGCGGAGCTGCATGCCAGCGCCGGCGCCACCGTGGTGGGCGCCCGCAAATTCCTCATTGCGTATAACATCAATCTCAATACGGCCGACCTGGAAATTGCCAGGAAGATCGCCAAGGCCATACGCTTTTCCTCGGGCGGGTTCCGCTACGTGAAATCCATGGGAGTGCCGCTCGCGTCGCGCAACCTGGCGCAGGTTTCCATGAACCTCACGGACTTCGAGCAGACCCCCATGCATCGCGTGTTCGAAGCCGTGCGCGTGGAAGCGGCGCGCTACGGGGCGGCCATCGTAGGCAGCGAGATCGTCGGGCTCATCCCCAAGCGTGCGCTCGAAATGACCGCCGAATGGTATTTGCAAGCGGAGAACTTCCATCCTAGGCTGGTATTGGAGAACCGCCTCGCGGAGGCCGCCGCTATGAATGGGGGGTTGAACGATTTTCTGGAAGAGTTGGCGGCGCCTACCGCGACTCCCGGCGGAGGCAGTGCTGCGGCCGCGGCGGCGGCCATGGCAGCGGCATTGGGAGCCATGGTGGCAGGCCTTGCCAAGCTGCCCGCGGAGGCCTTCGACACGGATCGAAAATTTTTCGCCGAGGCGGTCGGTCGCGACGCCGCATCTTATGAGGGAGTGCGCGCCGCGTATAAGAAACCCAAAGACGAGCGCGGGCCGTTCGTCGAACAGGCTTTGCACGAGGCCGCCAAGGTGCCGCTCGAAGTAGCCGAAGCGGCCGCCGCATTGGGGGAGCGGCTGCGCGCTCTGGCTGCCACGGCGCCGGAGAAATTCGGATCGGACATAGCCACCGCGCAGTCGCTGACTCGCGCAGCCATAGAAGGCGCGCTCGCCAACGTGCGCATCAATCTCGCGTCGATGAAGGACGAGCCCGCGATCGCGGGCCTGCGCGAACGGTTGGCTAGATTCCAATGAGCGCTGCGCTGGTTTTCGTGGAACAGCCCGTGGTAGGCTGACATCATGCAGGTGACGCTGACACCTCGCGGAGAGGAACTCCTCAAGGCCCAACTTGCCCGCGCTGATGGAAGGTCAGTTGAAGAACTCATTGAACGTGCGCTCGAGACTCTGTCCGAGCAGGAACCGCACGTGCTGGCAAAGAAGACGCCGGCCGAGGCCGCGGCTCATATTCGGCAGTCGCGCAAGGGCATTACGCTCGGCCGTCTGAAGATCAAAGACTTGATCCACGAAGGCCACAAGTATTAATGCCTGGCTTCATTCTGGACGCCTCCGTTACGTTGCCTTGGCGTTTTGAAGACGAGGCTACTGTCTGGACTGAAGCGCTCCTCAATCGAGTCGCTCGCGGGGAAGAGGTCATCGTGCCGGCCCACTGGGCACTTGAGGTCGCCAATGGACTCCTGACCGCGCTCCGACGAGGCCGCGTCACCGCGTGGCAAGTGCGAGAGTTTTGCGAAGACCTGGCCGCATTCCCAATCCGCGTCGAGCGGGCTTACGTGCCGGAGCAATGGTCGGCGATCATCTCGTTAGCGGAGCGGCATAGCCTTACGGTCTATGACGCGTCCTATCTGGACCTGTCACAGCGCTACGGCTTACCGCTGGCGACGCTCGATCGGGATCTGAGGAAGGCGGCGCGGGCGGCCAGTGTGCCGCTGGTCGAGCCTCTGTCATGAGCGCTGCCCTGATCTCCATCACTCCAAAACTTGCGCGCCCCGACTGGCTGCGCGCTCCGGCGCCGGTAGGCTCCAATTACCGTGAGCTGAAGGGCCTCATCGAGCGACTTGGCCTGCACACGGTCTGCGAGAGCGCCGCCTGCCCCAACGTGGGCGAATGCTGGAACCATCGCACGGCCACCTTCATGATCCTTGGGAACGTCTGTACGCGGCGGTGCGGTTTTTGCGCGGTGCAAAAAGGCGCGCCGCTCGAAGTAGATTACGACGAACCCCGTCGCGTGGCCGAAGCGGTGGCCGCTATGGGCTTGCGCTTCGCCGTGGTCACCAGCGTGAATCGCGACGATCGCAAAGACGGCGGCGCCGCACTGTTCGCGCTCACCATACGCGCCATCCGCGAGCGTGTCCCGGGTTGCGGAGTGGAAGTCCTGGTACCGGATTTCCAGGGCAGCCACGAGGCTATGGACATGGTGATGGAGGCCGCGCCCGACGTGCTGAATCACAATACCGAAACCGTGCCGCGCCTCTACAGGCAGGTGCGGCTGGGCGCGCGCTACGAGCGTTCGCTGGACATGCTGGCCTATGCCAAGAGCGTGTCGGGGCGCACGCCAGTGAAGTCCGGACTAATGCTGGGGCTGGGCGAAACAATCGAAGAAGTGCTCGGCGTCATGCGCGACCTCCGCGCCAGCGGCGTCGATATCCTGACGCTGGGCCAGTATCTGCGTCCGTCGCCGAAGCACCTGCCCATCGTGCGCTACGTGCCGCCCGCCGAGTTCGCGGAGTTGCGCCGCACCGGCTACGAAATGGACTTCGCGCACGTGGAATCGGGTCCGCTGGTCAGGAGCTCGTACCACGCGGCGGAGAGTGTTGCAAAATGATTATCCTTCGACGCACGCTCGCAAGCGGTCCGGAGGAGGTGAGACTCATGATACATGGCAAGAAGGGAGTGATCGTTTTTCTAGTTTGCCTACTGGCTGCGGCGACGTTGCCAGCGCAGACTTTGACGACGTTGTATAGCTTCGCTAAGACCGATGGGCAGAAACCCGTCGCGCCGCTGCTTCAGGGTTTCGACGGTAAGTTTTACGGCACGACAAGCGAAGGTGGCTTCTTCAACGGCGCCGCTGGAACCGTTTTCCAGCTGACCCCGACTGGCACCCTGACGACTGTACACACCTTCTGCACCGAGAACACGCCAACGGATTGTGCGGACGGCGCAGGCCCCCAGGCAGGGCTCGTGCAGGCAGCCAACGGGAGGCTCTACGGGACCACGTGGCAAGGCGGCACCGGAGCGGGTACGGTGTTCGAGATCGCCTCGGGCAAGCTGACAACGCTGTACAACTTCTGCTCCTTAAGCGGATGCACGGACGGCGCGGCCCCCTACGACACGTTGGTTCAGACCATCCGTGGCGACTTCTACGGGACAACCCCCGGCGGGGGGACCAATGGCCCAAACGACGGCACCGTCTTCAAGATCACAGCCAGTGGTGCGCTCACGACACTGTATAGCTTCTGCTCCCAGGGCACATATCCGAATTGCACAGACGGCTACTTTCCGTATGCGGGACTGGTTCAGGGAACGGTTGGCGACTTCTTTGGCACGACGCTGTATGGTGGGACCGCCGACGATGGGACGGTGTTCAGGATTACGGCGAGTGGGACGCTGACCACGCTGCACAGCTTCTGCTCCCAGAGCGGATGCACGGATGGCACGAATCCCTACGGCGGTCTGGTTCAAGGCGCCGACGGGGATCTCTATGGGACAACGACTTATGGCGGCGTCCATGGCAGCGGAACGGTCTTCAAGATCACGCCGAGCGGCGCGCTGACTACGCTGTACAGCTTCTGCTCTCAGGGCTCTCCCTGCAGAGACGGTGGAGGTCCGCGCGCGGCGCTGGTCCAGGCCACCGACGGGAACTTCTACGGGGTAACGGATGACTGCGGGGGCTGCGGCAGCAACGCCGGCACGATCTTCAAAATCACGCCCAGCGGAGCGCTGACCACGCTCTATATTTTCTGCACCGCGGGCGCTCCATGCACGGACGGAGGGGATCCGGTAGCGGCGCTAATTCAAGCCACGGATGGAAACTTTTATGGCACAACCCAAAGCGGCGGCTTTGCTGATGGCTTCGACGCCTACGGTACGGTGTTCCGCTTCTCGGTGGGGCTGGCTCCATTTGTGAAGACCCTGCCTACCTCGGGCACAGTAGGAGCGCTCGTCATCATACTGGGTAACAATTTGACCGGTGCCACCAGCGTCACGTTGAACGGCAGTGCGGCCGCGTTCACCGTCAACTCCTCGGGTACTGCTATCTCGACCACCGTACCCGCCGGCGCGACCAGCGGAACAGTCCGGGTGGTAACACCCAGCGGCATGCTTTCGAGCAACGTGCCCTTCCGGGTACTACCATAGGCACGAGGCAATCTGACTGGAGGCACCATTATCTAACCAATGATTACAACGCAATCTGCGGGATGTTTGGTTTAGAAGGCCCCTGCGCCACGCAGGCCTCGCAATCGGCGCCCTAGCTCTCGCGCCTGGCTTTTCGGTAAGGTAAACTGGTCGTATTCAAAGGCAGGAATGTCTATTTGAGGCGATTTGCTTTACCGGGGATACTTCTTGTTGCCCTGGCCGCCCGGGCCGGCACGCCGGAGCGGGGACAGCTTGACGCCAGTCCCGCGCTTTTCACCGTGATGGCGGCCATCAACGCAGCCGGCTATGACGCGGATGTGTCTTCGCCGAACAACGATCCGCTCCGCGCGGCGATTCGCAAAGAACTGGCCGCCAAGAACATCCCCAGCTTGAGAGCGCTGAAACAGTTCTACGTAGAGCACCGCCAGGGCAACGCCAGCGCCAACGTCAACCAGTACATCTCGTTCGCCCTGTCGGTGGATGGTCCTCCGGCTTTTGCGCTGAAAGGCCGTAGCGTGGACGCCCCGCCGGATGTCGCGCTCCTGGATGGCTTGGGGCCGCTGATGGCGGCCTTCTATCGCGAGGCCGGCATTGAAGAGCTCTGGAACCGTTCGCAGCCGGCTCTCGAACGGGCCATCGAGCGTTACCACGAGGCAGCGGCCGCCGCCGTATTGCAGGTGAACGGCTATCTGCGCAACCAGACTTCCGGCATGGCGGGCCGCAGGTTCCAGATCTATATCGAACTGCTGGCGGCCCCCAACCAGATTCAGACGCGCAGCTACGCTAACGATTACTACGTGGTCGTCACGCCCTCGGCCGAGCCGCGCATCCACGACGTGCGGCACGCCTACCTGCATTACCTGCTCGATCCGCTGGCCACCCGCAACGCCGAAATTATCATGCGCAAGCGCGGCCTCGCGGACCACGCCCAACGCGCGCCGGCGCTCGACGAATCTTTCAAGTCGGATTACCTTCTGCTGGTCACGGAGTGTCTCATCAAGGCCATTGAGGCCCGGCTCGATGACAAACCGGATCTGATACCCGTGGACATGCGGGAAGGCTACATCCTGACGGCCTACTTCTCCGAGCAGTTGCCCGTGTACCAGTAGCAGGAGCAGGCCATGCGTTTATATTATCCGGACCTGATCCGGCCGATCGACTTGAAGCACGAAGACATACGGCTCTCGCAGCTCGAGTTTGTGGAGGAGGCGCGCGTGCGGCAGGCGAAGGTGCCCGCCCCCGCCAAGCCGCCGGAACTGGAAGGCGCCTACAAAACTCTCGATCAGGCAGAGCAGCTCTACACCGCTCGCAGCCTCGAACCGGCCCGGCAGCTCTATCTGAAAGTATTGGAAGAAACCCCGGAAATGCCGATGCATGCCAAGGCTTATTACGGCCTTGCGCGGGTGGCGGCTCTCGAAAAGAATCCGGAGCTGGCCGAGCGCCTGTTCCAAAAGACGCTCGAGTGCGAGCCGGAGCCGCAGGTGCGTGCGTGGACGCTGGTGTATCTGGGCCGGCTCTCGGACGCGGCCGGCGATCGCGACCAGGCGGCGAAGCACTATCAGGAGGCCCTCGCGGTGGAGGGCGCCTCGCCGGCGGCGCACCAGGCTGCCGAGCAGGGAGCGCAGCGGAGTTTACCAAAGCCAAACTAAAAAGGAGTTCTTTATGAATCGAATTATCTTGAGCGGCGCCCTGGCGCTGGCCATCGGCATACCGGGTCTGAGAGCGCAGCCCAAGGCGAAATCCAAGCCGGAAACGGAAGCGCTCAATGCCATGTTCGCGGCGCAAACCGCCGACGCACGCATCGCCGCCGCGGAGAATGTACTGACCAAGTTCGCCGATACCGATTACAAGGCCACCGCGCTTTACTTCGAGGCCGCCTCTTACGACCAAAAAGGCGATTACGAGCACGCCGTGGTGTTCGGCGAGCGTGCCGTGGATGCCGACCCGAAGCACTTTCAGGCCATGCTGCTGCTGGCGCGGGAAATCGCAGGGCACACCAAGGAATTCGACCTGGATCGCGAGGATAAACTAGCCAAGGTGGACAAGTACGCCAAGACGGCCATCGATCTGATAAAGGTGGCGCCGAAGCCCAACCCGAATCTTACCGACGATCAGTGGACGGCGGCCAAGAAGGACTTCGACTCGCAGGCCCACGAAGCGCTGGGATTAGCCGCCATGGTACGCAAGAAGCCCGCCATAGCGGAGACTGAATTCAAGGCCGCTATCGATGACGATGCGGATAAACCCGATCCCGCCGACATGGTGCGGCTGGGCATGGCCTACAGCCAGCAGGCTAAATACGACGACGCCATCGCCACATTCGACAAGGTGATGGCCATGCCGGATGCTTCGCCGCAAGTCCACCAGTTCGCCCAGGCCGAGCGGGTGCGGGCGATCCAGAAAAAGAATGGTGGGACCATACCGGCTAGCACAGCAGCCCCAGCCAACGGCGCAACTCCGGCCAGCCCGGCGCCTCCGCAAGCCGCAACGCCGAAGCCGTAGATCGCCGTCATGCCCGCGGATCTGGACGCTCTGGAGGCCGCCATCGGCCACCGGTTCGCGGACCGGGAAATGTTACACCGCGCGCTGACGCATAGTTCGCACGTACACGAACGCACTGTGGCCAGCGGTCCGGATGGTCTGCGCGACAATGAGCAGCTCGAGTTTCTGGGCGACTCCGTCCTGGGTTTCCTGATCAGCGAAGAGCTGTTGAAGCGGCATCCGGAAGCCGCCGAAGGCCGCTTGTCCAAGCTGAAAGCCCACTTGGCGAGCGCCGCCTGGCTGCACGAAGCCGCTCAACAACTGCGGCTCGGCGACTACTTGCAGTTGGGCCGCGGCGAGGAGATGAGCGGCGGCCGCACCAAGAAGACGCTGTTGGTGGATGGCCTCGAAGCGCTCATCGCCGCTATCTACCTGGATGGCGGCCTGGAGACCGCCCGCGGCTTCGTCAACCGCTTCGTCGTTGCGCCAGGCGTGTCGGCGGACGTCCCCGGCGAGGAGCGCCTGCCGCAGAACCTCACCGACTACAAGAGCGCGCTGCAGGAGCTCGCCCAGGCGCGCCACTTACCGCAACCCCGCTACGTCATTGTTCGCGAGCGCGGGCCGGAGCACTCCAAGACATTCACCATCGAAGTGCGGGTGGGCCGCGAATGGGTCGGGCAAGCCGATGGCTTCACCAAGAAAAGCGCCGCGCAAAAAGCCGCGCGCGAGGTTTATGATCGTATGCAATCCCCGGTGGCGCCCGGCTGAGGCGACGGTCATCCCTTTGGCGATAAGGCGCAGCGCGTCCAGCTCGCCGGCCAGTCAGCTCAGATGGGATTTTGTACGCCACAGCCGTCAGGAGCATGCTTGGCCCAGGAAGTTGAAATAGACCTGCCGCGCGGCCGCTTGTGCCTGGCTCAGGGGCTGGCCGTCGGTCCCGGTGCCGGTCAGTGGCTTACCCAACTCCGCCGCTATCAATCCAGTCGCCGGCGGCCCCCAACTGCCCAGCGCGCTCAGATAGTTCTGCACGGTGATGTTATCGGCGGAGTAATCGTTGCCCAGCTCGCTAGTGTTGGTCGAGTAATCATAGAACTCGAAGTCCTGGGGTGTGCCATCCGGGATCGTCGTACAGGATGCCCAATGTGAGTACACCCCCAGTTTGCCGCCGGGCATGGCGCCGCTCTTGGTCCGCACGCCGACAATGTGCGGGTTGGGCCCGTTCGCAGGACTGTCCGCGGTCTCGTCACTCGTGTGGAAGATGTAAGGCATTCCCGCTAGAGGATCGCTCTCGATGACGCGCGTCTCGCCGGCGTTTTGGTACAGAAAGTCCCAAATGGATTGCCGCTGGGCCAGGTCCGGATAGGCTGTCCGCCACTGCCCGCCGCCCGCTGTCGCGAAGTCGCACATCAGCCCGAAAATGTCCACGCTGGAGCACATCTGGCTCATCGCAATGGTGTTCGTCATCCCGGGGTATTTTACATAAAGCGGTACTCGGATGGACTCGTCATACACGGCGTAGCCCTTGTCGTGCAGGCCGTGCGAGCCGCCATACTCGCCGTGATCGGCGGCGAAGATGATGACGGTGTTGCCCGCATAAGAGGAGTTCTGCAGCGCGTTCAGAATTCGCCCGACTTGCTGATCCACATAGTTCTGCAGCCAGTAGTATTGGTTCAGGAAAGTCAACCATCCGGCCGGGTAGGCCACCGATCCCACTTGACCGTTCAAAGTTTTTTGAAACGCATATTGCAGGGGCGGCTTGTTAGTCACCTGGGTGAGGTCTTCGTAATTCCAAGGCGACGGCACCGCGGTATAAATCGCGGGAGCGCCTGATGGAGGCGGAAACTGGTCCTGCGGAAAATACTCAGTGGAGAACAGCGGAGCGTTGGCGATATCGTGTGGATTGATGAAGCTTACGGTGGCGCACCACGGACTCGCTGGCTTGGTCGGCGTGGGCGCCTCTCCCTGCAGCCAGCCGATAAAATCACCAGCGATCTCGGCATCGCTGGCATATACTTTCCCATCGTAGAGGCCTCCATTAACGCCCTCGTTGGGGAATCCATCGGGCGACGGATCCGCCACGGCGCCGCCTGGATATGTCCGTGTGTTGAATCCATAGGGTTGTAGGGGCGTGGAGTCGGCGCAGAGAGAAAGGTGCCACTTGCCAAACCACCAGAGATTATTGCGATAGGCGGCATTGAGTGCCTGCACCGCCTCGGCCCAGGTTGGGAAAGCCGGATTCAGAATATCCGGCGCCGTACTGCTGCTGGAGTCAGCGTAGACCGCTGTCTGAGGGGCGTACAGGCCCGTGAGCAGGGTGCCGCGCGACGCTACGCACGTGGTGGCCGCCGTGTAGTACTGCTGGAATACATAAGAGTGACTCCAAAGCTTGCCCAGGATATTTGGCAGCACCGACTGGAGGGTCTGCTCCTGGGCGCTGTTCAACCACTGCGGCCAGCGCATCTGGTCCACGACGATCAACAAAATGTTCGGTGGATTCGTCAGCGCGGGTGGCGGGCTCCACGGCACCGCGCCAAACGCGCCGTTTTGGGCGGGGATTTGGGAAAGGAGGGCGGCTCCGCCAGCCGCACAAGCTTCTAGAAATCCACGGCGACTCATCTGCCTTTTCATGACACGCCTCCGGGTAATGGCAGGCCGGAACATTTTGGAGCTTCCGCGGCTTTTCTTAGTTTGCGGCGCAGCCCCGGCTTGCAGGTCCGCACTCTTGAGCCAATCCGCTCCCGGCGGGTTGCATAACCGGCTTTGCCGGCCAACGCTAACCTACGGCTTACTTTCATTCGGATCATGTTACTCTCCTCGACGAATGAACTTGCTCTCCGCACTATATGGTGAGACCGGCTTTCGTACCATCCCGAAACGTGGGGATTGAAATACACCTGACAACCGGCGGGACTTATCACCCATTTTCAGGGGTAGTTGAACCTAAGATCAGTGTGGGATCGGCCAATCCATTTTTCAATCTGACAGCGACGGCGGTCCAGGAACAGATTGAACTTATGCACTACTTGTGCGACACGCTGGCGAGCGGCTGGCGCATGGACGAGGCTTACGGACGCCCTGAGAGAGGCGCCAGGCGGCCGGGGCCGGCGTTCCTCCTGGTGGAGCTCTCACAGCCACCTGGCTCAGCGCTCTAATGACATTGCCGTCGGCGCCACAAACACAGGGCAGAACTTCGTTGGGGAAATAGCCCTGGCAGGACGCCAGTTGTCCTGCGAAGCAGAAATGTTCGTGCTTGCTTTTGTCTTCCATTGTGTTTCTCCTTGATGGGGCTCAAACAATGAATCGACTTGACCTTGACTGTAAGGTGAGACCGGATTTCAAGCCATCCCGAAACCCGGGGGGTTAAAATACCCCGAAATGAGCTGGAAACTCCCCCTTATTTTCAGGGGGTACCGTGCGCGGCTCGAGTAGATTCGGTTCGTTACAGAGCCGAGACCGTTCGAATCAGCAGGGGAAGGCTATCACTTAGGCGGTCTTTGGCGACACACTGGCATGCTCCGGCGGCTAATGCTCGCGTCCACGCGGCATCCGGCTCGTAGGTTGTCAATGCGATGATGCGAGCGCCGCCATCCCGCGCACATATGTTCCTGATCGCTTCGATGGCCGTCTCCGAGGGCAGGTCTAGATCCATCAGCGTCACATCGGGCTGCCGCTCAAGGTACATTTGAGCCGCACCCTCAGCCGTCGCCGCGGTGCCCACCAGTTGCATGTCCGGCTGCAGGCACACAAGCATGGCCAGCCCCTCACGCATCAGGGGATTGTGGTCCACGGCGAGGACACGAATCGTATGAGCCCCCACCGATTTCCAGATTACCGGGGATAAGCGGAACAGGGAACACCCAGAACCAGGGGAAAAAGAACCCCTGATTTCAGGGGTATGGTGCGCCGCGGTTTCAGTCCATCTTCTTCGCCTCACTATTGAGTTCCGCGTAATACAGCGACAATCAGAAGGTGGTGCGGGTCAGGGTGCGGGCGCAGCGCAATCGAAAGCTGCGATGAGCCGGCCCGCTGTTTTATCCGCGCCTCCATTCAACGGGCATGACCGCCTCCGCGACTTGGCTCAGGGCAGAGATCAAATCTCCGATCGCACCACAAACGCACGGTAGCACGTCATCTGGGAACAATCCCACACATGGCGCTGGTTGCGCAACAAAGCAGAACCATTTGTGCATGACTTCGCACCGCTGATGGGTGTTAGTCTTCTCGAGTTGCACCGTGCTCGTTCTAGCCGAACTGCAATGCCCTCAGGACCCGCGAAATTATCTCGATGCCACGATTTCGCCGCCCTGCGTTATCGGTTCGCGCGCCAGCCTCGCGAACCGGATCGAACGTCGGGATCCTCGACTCGTTGGCTGGTAGCCAGTGTGGTGTAGCGCGTAACTCACACCAGTTATCATACTAAGTGGTACCGGTGCCCGGATACACGCCCATGAAGCTCAGCGTGTCGCCTGCCAGAATAAAGGTTTGCAACTGCGCCTGGGTGTACAGCAGGCCGGTATCGCTGAGGTAATTGTTGGTCAAGGGCTGATACAACAGTCCGTGTACCTGGTGCTGGATGGTGCCCCTGGCGATCAGGTCGTTGTTGCCCGCTAGCGCCTGCGATTGCAGCGTCGCCCACGCGGTTTGGGCCAACGAATTGGTGACATTGGCCTTTGTCAGAGTGAGCGTAAAACCCACGGTGGGAGCTGTTCCAGTATCGAAGCTGAGCAGGTACGCGGATATATCGGTTTTCTCGGTTACGGTATACGCGGCGAAGGCCGGATCTGCCATAAAATCTGCGAGCGTGGAAATATCCCCGTCGTTCAACAGTCCAAAGCCGTCGATGGATGACGGGTTGGCATTGGTGAAAAGTAGCTTTTGATAAATGTTCCTCAATTCCGGGTTTTTCATCGGCTGGGGCTTGAAATTCTCAATCACGCGGTTCGAACCCGGACCGGGATCGGCGGTATGGCAGGCGTTGCAGGTATTGGCGTTGGGTTGCGAAAGGGCCAGGGTGAGGAAATCGGTCTCTCCAGTGGCGGCGTTTCCGCCGGCCAAGGAAGTAGGCTGAGTGCGATTCAGGTTCTCGAGGGGGTTCGGCAGGAACAGAATGGTATTGACGAAGTTGGTGTAAGCCGTCATTTCCGCCGTGGGTAGCTGGGAGCCCCCCATCAAATCGTCGAAGGTGGAGTTAAAGGCCGCGAAGTTGGCCTTGTCCCCCCTCCAGTGGTAAGGCGAGA
>Ga0302325_10002244_pt1 | contig 47197 bp, 47 predicted proteins | sample Palsa_T0_2_FD_201948 | JGI IMG/M metagenome (GOLD analysis project Ga0302325, IMG submission 201948) | Peat permafrost microbial communities from Stordalen Mire near Abisko, Sweden - Palsa_T0_2 | ecosystem: Environmental > Terrestrial > Soil > Palsa > Peat permafrost | place: Sweden: Abisko...
TTCTTCTTCTCGATCATCCACTGGGCCATCAGCGAGCCGCCGCGCGACACGATCCCGGTCACGCGATGGTTGACGAGCGGCAGGTGCTCGGCCAAGACGCCCGCGTGAATCGTGAAGTAGTCGACCCCCTGCTTGGCCTGGTGCTCCAGCATGTCGAGCAAGTCGTCGGCCCGGATGTCCGACACCTTCTTGCGCGCGTTGAGCACCTGGTAGACCGGCACGGTGCCGATGGGCACGGGCGATCCGGCGAGGATCGCGGTGCGGATGGCGTCGATGTCGCCGCCCGTCGACAGGTCCATCACCGTGTCGGCGCCGTGCTTGAGCGCGACGCGGAGCTTGCGCATCTCGCCCTCGGCGTCGCCGGTGACGGCGCTGTTGCCGATGTTCGCGTTGACCTTGCACGAGAGCGCGATCCCGATCCCCATCGGCTCGAGGCCGGTGTGGCGCACGTTCGCCGGGATGACCATGCGCCCTCGCGCCACCTCGGCGCGCACGAGCTCGGGCTCGACGCGCTCGCGCGCCGCGACGAAGGCCATCTCCTCGGTCACCACGCCTTTTCGGGCGTAGTGCATCTGTGTCAAGCAGCCGTCCTGCGCCCGCTTTGCAACCCAGTCGGTTCGCATCAGGCTCAAGTCATTAGGCCGAAGGCCCGCGAGCGGCAAGCCACCGCCGCACGGGCCGCGCATCGGGCGCTCCGGCCCCTGCTTGGCGCTCCTACTTGGCGCAGCGGAAGCCGATGCCGTAGCTGCGCTTGGTGGGCGCGTCCTTGTAGCGGAACGTCGGGCGCACCCACGACGCGTACGAGCCGTTCCACGAGCCGCCGCGGATGACCCGCTCCTCGCCCTCGGATGGGCCCTTCGGATCGCGCTGTTCGGCGGGCGTGTAGGGCCCGTACCAATCCGCCACCCACTCCCAAACGTTGCCGACGACGTCCTGCACGCCGTAGCGCGACGCGCCCTTGGGAAAGCTGCCCACGGGGGCCGTCGTCGCGAAGCCGTCGTCCACGTCGTACATCGCCTTTTCTTCGACACCGTTCTTGGCGCCCCAGGCGACGCACTCCTTGCCGCATGCGTTCATGTGCCCGGCCGCAGGGTCGTCGTCGCCCCACGGGTACTTGCGGCCGTCAGGCCCCCGGGCGGCAAACTCCCACTCGGCCTCGCTCGGCAAGCGGCCGCCCTGCTCGTGGCAGTACTTGTCGGCCATCTCCCAGTCGACGCAGTTGATCGGGTGCTTGCCGCGGCTCTCCGGGTCGCGAACGTTGCACGTCGGGTCGAAAGCCTTGCGCTCCTTGTCCGTGATCGACGCCCACTCGTTGGTCGATCCGGCGCGCTTGCACCGGCCCGAGTCGCTGCACGCCTTGTACTTGTCGACGGTGACCTCGAACTCGTCGATGCAGAACGGCGCGATCGTCACCTGGTGCGACGGCTTCTCGAACGGGAGCCCCTCGTCGCTCCCCATGAAGAAGCTGCCCCCCGGGATCACGATCATGCCCGCGGAGCACTCGAGCTTGGGCGCAGCCGCGCTCGCTGACGGCGCGGGAGCCGCGGCAACGGGCGGAGCGCTTGGCACGGCGCTGGCGGTAGGCGCGGGAGTGGCAGGCTTGGCCCCGAGGAAGAAAGCGCCGCCGCCGGCGAGCGCGACCACGCCGAGGCCGAGCGCGACGAAGAGGCCAGTCTTGCTGGACGCCGAAGGCGCTGTCGCCACCGACGGGGGCGGCTCGGGATCCGACCGCGAAGTGGCGCTCACCGACGTGGGACCGCCTGCGCCCGCAACGACCGTGGGCTCGCGGCCCAGCGCCGAGTCGCGGTTGCCGCGGGACGAAGGCTGCAGCGACGGCGGGTTCGGCTCCGTCATGCCGCGCATCGGCGCCATCGCGACCGCCTGACGAAGGGCGTTCCAGAACGCACCGGCCGTCTCCCACCGGTCCGTCGGCTTGATGGCGAGCGCCTTGGCAAAGACCGCTTCGACCTCGTCGGAGACCTCAGCGCCGAGCGTGCGTGGCGTGGGGCGACGATTGGGGTTTCCTGACGCCACAAAGAGCTGCCCGTAGTCGTCGCCCTCGAGCGGCTCGCGCCCCGTGAGCATCTCGACGACGATGAGCGCAAGCGAGAACACGTCGGTCCAGGGCCCCGTCGAGCCGACCGTGCGCGAAAACTGCTCGGGCGCGCCGTATGCGGGCGTGAAGCTCGTGACCTTGCCGCTCGTCTTGGTGAAGCTGCCGGCCATCTTCTGCGCGTCGGAGACGACCTTGGCGATGCCGAAGTCGAGCAGCTTCACCGTGCCGTCGCCACGCGCATCGCCCAGCACGAACACGTTGCCTGGCTTCACGTCGCGGTGCGCGATCCCCTTGCGGTGCGCGAGCGCCAGGGCCTCGGCCGCGGGGTCGAGCAGGTGCACCGCCTCGGCCGCGGTCCGGAGCGGAGCTCCCTCTTGCCGCTCGGTCGCGAGCACGGCTTCGAGCGTCGCCCCCTCGAGCCACTCGAGCACCATGTAGGGGACGCGCTCGCCGCCGGCCAGGTCGAGCATCCCGATGTCGCGCGCCTGCACGATGGCCGCCGTCCGCGCGGAGAGATCCGCCAGGAGCGACCCTTCTTGCACGAACTCGTCGAGGAGCTTCTTCCTGTCCGCCTCGGAGAAGTCCCCAAGTGCCTTGAAGATCTTGAGCGCGACGGGCCGCTTCCAGATCAGGTGCATCGCCCGGTAGACGACCGCAAACCCACCCTCGCCGACGACGCTTTCGACCGCGTATTTGTCGGCAATGGTCCGACCGACCAATCGAAGCGCGTCGCCTTCCGGCACGAAGAGACCTCCCGCAAATCCCTGGGGATTCGACGGCCATAGTACCCGATGCAATGAGTAGGCGGCCAAGTGCTTCCGGTTTCGCGCCCTTGACGTGAAAGCCGGCGTGGCTTAGCTGGGCCATTCCCGCGAAGCGGGAGGTGACGACGTAGGCGCAGGTAGCTCAGTCGGTAGAGCAGGGGACTGAAAATCCCCGTGTCGGCGGTTCGATTCCGCCCCTGCGCACTTCTGCTGACGGCCGTAGGCCGCGCAGCACGGGGGCGTCATCGCCTCCTGTACTTCGCTGCGCTTCGTACAGGAGCGGTCGATTCCGGCAACTGGGCTCGGGACTCGAGGCTTGACTCTGCGCTCGAGGCTGGTACGGACGAGGTAGGCGTGGGGGATGGTACCCGGCGCGCGAAGGGGTCAGGTTTGGACGAGCTGCCGGTGAGGGATCCCGTCGATGTCTTTCGCGCGGCGCTCGCGGAGCGGGCCAAGTGGCAGAAGCTCTTTCGCGAGGCGGGGCTGACGCGCGGCGAGACGGAGCACCTTCTCCTGACCATCGAGGGGGCGCGGGGCCGCGAAGATCTCGGGACGGGAAAGCGGGGGCGCGCCCTGCAGCTGCTGCTCGCGAGGCGCCAGGATTGGTTCGACGGGTTGCTCGAGCGACCCGAGCTCCTGCCGGACACGCTCCGGGATGCCCTCGCGAACGTCACACTGCGGCGGCCCTGAGCGCGCGCGCTCCGTGCCCGATCCACGTCGGAAGCGCTAGCCACTGTTGCGCAGGCCGGCCGCGATGCCGTTGATCGTCATGTGGATGCCGCGGGCCACGCGCTCGCTCGCGCGGCCGGAGCGGTAGCGCCGCAGCAGCTCGACTTGCAGGTGGTTCAGCGGATCGAGGTACGGCAAGCGGTTGCGCAGCGAGCGCGCCAGCGCGGGATCGCCCGAGAGCAGCTCCGCGTGGCCGGTGATCTCGAGCAGCGCCTCGATCGTCCGCGTCCGCTCGTCGCGAATGCGGGTGAAGATGCCCTCGCGCAGGGCCTTGTCAGGCACGAGCTCGGCGTAGCGCGAGGCGATGCCCATGTCGGTCTTCGACACGACCATCTCCAGGCTGCCGATGAGCATCCGGAAGAACGGCCATGTCTTGTGCATCTTGTGCAGGCTCGCGACCGCCCGTGATCGATCCGGCGCGGCGCCGAGGAGCATGCTCACCGCCGACCCGAAGCCGTACCACCCGGGGAGCAGCACTCGGCTCTGCGCCCAGCTGAAGACCCACGGGATCGCGCGCAGGTCCTCGATCGCGGTCGACGCCTTGCGCGACGCGGGCCGGCTCCCGATGTTCAGCTGGGCGATCTCGGTGAGCGGCGTCGCCGCGCGGAAGTACTCGGTGAAGCCGGGCGTCTCGTAGACCAGGCCGCGGTACGCGGCCATGGCGTGCCGCGAGAGGCTCTCCAGGGTGGCGCGGAAGGCGGGGGTGTCGCTGGCTCGCTCGTGCTCGAGGAACGTCGCCTCGAGCGTCGCGGCCACCATCGTCTCCAGATTGCGGCGGCCGACCTCGCGATCCGAGAACTTGCTGCCGATCACCTCGCCCTGCTCGGTCACGCGGACCTGGCCGCCGACGCTGCCGAAGGGTTGGGCCAGGATCGCCTGATACATCGGTCCCCCGCCCCGCCCGATCGAGCCGCCACGGCCGTGAAACAGGCGCAGCGACAAGCCGTGACGCTGCGTCAGAGCCGCGAGGCGTGACTCGGCTTGATAAAGCTCCCACCCGGACGTCAAAAAGCCGCCGTCCTTGTTGCTGTCGGAGTATCCGAGCATCACCTCGACGATGCCGTTCCAGCTACCACGGACGATCGCGCCCATGCCCGGAAGCGCGAGGAATCGCTCCATGATGGGCTCGCAGTTGCGAAGGTCGTCGATCGTCTCGAAGAGCGGGACCACACGGACGGAAATGGTCGCTTCGTCGCCGGGCCGCATCAGGCCCGCTTCACGCATCAGCAGCATCACTTCGAGAAGGTCCGAGGCGGACGCCGCCTTGGAGATCACGTACTGGCAGAGCGCCAGCGGCCCGTAGGCAACCTGGACCTCCCGCGCGGCGCGGCCGATCGCGAGCTCGCTCACCGTCTCCGGCGAGTACTCGAGGAACGGCGAGGCGAGCAGCCGCGCCGAGGCGAGCTCGCGCAGCAGGCAGGCCTCGCGCGCCTCTTCGGACAGCGCGAGGTAGTCGTCCTCTACGCCGGCGCACTTGAGCAGCTCGGCCACCACGCGCTCGTGCACGTCGGAATTTTGCCGCAGGTCGATCGGCGCCAGGTGGAACCGGAACGCGCGGCACGCGTGGATGAGCGCCCGCAGCCGTCCGCGCGCGATCTCGCCTCCCCCGCCGGCGACAAGCGACGCGTGGATGATCTCGAGCTCGCCCAGGAGCTCTTCGACGGTGGCGTACGGCTCGCCCTTGGCCGCCGGGTGACGGAGCGGCTCCTGCCCGTTCAGCTTCTTGGACGTCGCCGCCAGACGCGCGTAGATGCCGACGAGGACCCGCCGGTACGGCTCGTCCGCGCGCCGCTTGGAACGGTCGTCGGACGTCTCGGCGAGATCGCGCAGCTCTTGGGAGACGCGCGCCAGGCCGCTCGAGACGGCGAGCTCGGCGCCGAGGTTGTGCACCTGATCGAGGTAGTGCTCGAACACGAGGCGCGACTGCTGGCGCACGGCGCGCAAGAGGACCTCGCGCTCCACGAACGGGTTGCCGTCGCGATCGCCGCCGATCCACGTGCCGATGCGCAAGAAGGGCGGCAGCTGCCAGGGCTCGGGGCCCGGGAGCTCGCGATCGAGCAGGTCCTCGAAGTCACCGTACAGGCGCGGCACCTCCGAGAGGAACGTGCGCCTGAAGTACGCGAGCGCGTGATCGATCTCGTCGGCCACGGTTGGCTTCACGAGGCGCAGCATCCGCGTCTGCCAGAGCGAGACGACCTCGCGACGCAGGGTCTGTTCGGTCCGCGCAGCCTCTTCGTGGGTCTGCGGGCCACGGTCGCGCTCCGCGAGCAGGTGGGCGATAGCCTCCTCGCGATCCAGGGTGCTGCGCCGCTGGACCTCCGTCGGGTGCGCGGTGAGCACGGGACTGACGAGCGCCTTGTCGAACAGCTCGCGCAGACGGGCCGGGCGAACGCCGTGCGTCTTGATGCGGTGAAGGGCGAGGGGCAGGCTCCCCTCTTCGGGCGGCGCACCCGCGAGACGCGCCTGGCGGTACACCCGGTTGGACTGCCGGTCCTCGGCGATGTTCGCGAGGTGCAAGAAGTAGCTGAACGCGCGCACCACCGAGACGGCCGCTTCGACGTCGAGAGCGTCGAGCCGGCGCGCCAGCTCGGTGCGCGCCTCGGCGTCGCCGTCGCGCCGGAACTTCACCGCGAGGCGGCGCGTATCCTCGACCACTTGAAAGAGCTCGACCCCGGCGTCGTCGCGAAGCGTCTCGCCGAGCACGCGCCCGAGCAGGCGAATGTCGTCGCGGAGCGGCGCGTCCTCGGCGGGGCCATCGGCGAGCGGCCGCACCGCCGCGCGTTTGGCCCGCGTTCGTTTGATCATGGTCCCCATGACACCGGTTGCCCGGTCGACTCGACGACGGCCATCCAGAGATCGCCCGTGGTGTCGACCTGTTTGCGGTAGCGCGTCGCGAGCGCCATCGGCACGTGGACGAACCTGCCGTGCCATCGGCCGATGAGCATCTCGGTATTGCCGGCCATCGCCGCGTGCACGGCGTTGCGCGCCATGTTCCAACAGTAGACGCTGTCGGTCGGCAGCGCGGGCACGCTGCGAATGTGATAGCTCGGGTCCACGTACTTCACGGTCGCGTCGAGGCGGCGGTCGCGAAAGTGCGCGACGACGCGATCGCGCAGGGCGACGCCGACATCGCCGAGGCGCGCGTTGCCGCTCGGATCGGTCGACCCGTCGCGAGCGCTCGACGCGAACCCGTCTTGGGCCGCGCCCTCGGCCACGACGCAGAGCGCGTGATGGTTGAGCGCGAGCCGCCGTTCGATGTACTCGAGCAGCCCGTCGGGGCCCTCGAGCGGAACGGGCACCTCCGGGATGAGCACCGCGTCCACGTCCGTCGAGGCGAGCGCAGCGTGGCACGCGATGAACCCGGAGTGGCGGCCCATCAGCTTGACGATACCGACCCCGTTGTAGACACCCGTCGCCTCGACGTGAGCGCCCTTGATGACGTCGACGGCCGCCGAGAACGCCGTCTCGAAGCCGAAGCTGCGATCGATGAAGTGGATGTCGTTGTCGATCGTCTTGGGGATCCCGATGACCCCGATGGCGAGCCCACGCCGCTCGATCTCCGCGACGAGCTTGATCGCGGCGCGGAGGGTTCCGTCGCCGCCAAGAACGAAGAGGACGCCGATCCCGAGCTCGTCGAGCCGATCGACCATCTCCTTGGGGTCGCGTTCACCTCGTGAGCTGCCGAGCGCCGTGCCGCCCTCGTGATGAATCGAGGCGACCGACGCGGCCGTCAGCCGGGCGGGCTCGAGCCCGTCTTTACCCAGGCCCTGAAAGCCGTACCGGAACCCCAGCACCTGCTCGACGCCGTACCCGCGCTGCAGCTCGAGCACGAGTCCGCGGACCACGTTGTTGAGCCCCGGGCACAGGCCCCCGCAGGTGACGATGGCGCACTTGAGCTTGGCCGGTTCGAAGTAGACCCGGTCGCGAGGCCCCGCGAGCTCAAAGGCGGGGGCCCGCGACAGCTCACCCACGCCCGAGAGGCGGTCGTCGACGAGCACTCGGTCGGCCTGGCCGACGTAATGAACCGCCGTCTGCGCCAGCCGCCCGGCCAGGGGTGACGGATAGCGGCAAGGACCGAGCACCTTGATCTCGAGGTCGGACGAGACCACGCGGCCCGCGCGCTGGGGGACCGTCAGCCCGAGCGTCGCGACCATGGGCCAGAGGCTAAGGCGACCCTCGTTTCGTCCCGGTTACCAGCGTGCCTTGTCCTGCAGCGAACGCTCGCGAGCCACCCTTACTGGGAGCTGCACATGGGAATGCCCGGCGCCGCCAGCTGGCAATGCATCCCGTCCCAGTCCGTCCCCGAGCCGGTGCAGCCGCCCGCATCGCTTGCGCACTGGTGGGCGGTGGCGTCGTTGATGCATTTGCCGCTGACGCCGCACGCCGCGTCGCTCGTGCACCAGCAGCACTGGAACGAGTTGCCGCAGAGATCCTGATGGCCGTTTTGCCATCCGCTGTTCGGGCCGCCCTCGCAGGCCGTGTTGGCCGGGCAGCCCTGGTTGCCGCCGAGGTTGCAGGTCGGACCCACCACCGAGCAACCTGCCTTGTCGACGTTCTGTCCGCCGGTGCACGCGCCCCCGCTGCAATGGCCGCTGTTGCACCCGCCATTGGCGCCGTTGACGTTCTTGCCGTTGCTGTTGCACTGCGCGTTGGCGGTGCAGAGACAATAGTCGTGCGCCGAGTCGCAGACGGGGGTCGTCGAGAGGCTCGTCACGCAGCTGTACGTCGTCGCCCCGCCCGAAGAGCTGCTCGATCCGCTCGAGGTGCTGCTGCCCGAGCTGCTGCTGGAGGAGGAGCCGCCGCCCGAGCTGCTCGACGTCGCGCCGTCGTCATCCGCGTCATCGTTCGCGTCGTCCGTCAGGGTCGAGTCCGGCTCGTTCTCGTCGGTAGCATCGGACCCGCTGCTCGCGCCCGCGGAGCCGTCATCGCCGCTCGGATTCGACGAGCTGGACGAGCTCGACGAACCGCCGCCCGACGAGCCGCCGCCCGACGAGGACCCCCTCGAACCGCTGCTTGAGCTCCCCGCGGGGTTGGTGAAGTCACCATCGCCAGAGGTCGACCCCCCGTTCGCGCAGGCCGCGGCTAGCGCAGAAGCGACCAAGACGGTGCTCCACCGTCCCTTACGGAAGCCCTTGAGGAAGCCGCCCTTCGAACGCTGCGACGCCTGCATCGATGCCCCTTTCAGTCAGCCGTGTTTGTTTCTACCACCACGGCAAGCCCTGCAAGGGCCCCCGGGCAACAGCACGACTGAAAGAGTGCGAGCAGGTGGTCAACCGTCGGCGCAGACCGCTTCGACCTCAGAACCCGTTGTACGCCAGCCAGTCGCGGAGCCGTTGCGCGAGCTTCAAGTGCCAGTCGCGCGTGTTGTTGCCGATCTCGATCGCGTGATCGAGCCGCACAGCGATGTCGTGCTGTCCATGCGCGTTGTCTTCGTCGTGCGCGGCGAACTGATCGAGCTCGGTCGCGAACATGTTCATGTCCCCTTGCGCCCTCGGCGACATCGCCTCGCTCGCGTAGGCACGGAAGTCGTTGGCGCGCGCGTGGAGCTCGCGCGCATGACGCTCGAGAACAATCCAGTCGACCTCCACGTCGCGCCGCGCCTGGCGGTCGCGCGCGATGATCGGCTCGAGCTCGTGCGCCCGCTGCTCGTGCAGGTGAATCTCTTCACGGATCTTCGCGAGGTGCTCTCCGCCAAACTGCGGTTCTGCCCCCTGGCTCGGAGCCGCCGGCGCGGGAGCCGAGGGCGCCGCTGCGGGAGGCGCACTGTCATCGGCGTACGCCGCGGGCACACTGGCGAACAGGGTTGCAGTTGCAAATGCGGCACCGACAGCGAGCAATCGGTTCTTCATTGGTCCTCTTCTCCCTTTACCATCGGGGATACCACGAATACCGACGAGGGGTCACGCGACGGCGACGGGCCGCCCAAAGGATGCGCCCGGGCGACGCCGCACACACGCGCCTCCCCTCTCTCACGTGGACACAAACACGTGGACACAAATCGATCGTCGGCAATGTCCCAAGGCCGTCGCCAATGTGCCAAGGCGCTCGTCAATGTGCCAAGGCGCGCTCTCCGGGCAATCGCCTGCTTTGCCATGCTCGCCCGCACAAAATTCTTGCTATTTTCCTTCGGCAATTGTCGATTGCATGCTAGCGAGGCCCGTATGCCTACTCTCCGTTCCCAACTCGACGCCCTGGCGTCTTCGTTCGCCAATGCGGTTGTGGACGCCATCCGCGGCGCTTCCCTCCAAGAGCTCCTCGCCACCGGTGGCAAGCGGGCCGACCCGCCCCGCCGCGCGGCCGTCGCAGCCGCCGCCCCTGCCCGTTCTCCCGGCAAATCAACCCGTACCGGGCGTCTCAAGCGCCGCAGCGCGGAAGACATCGGCAAGATTCTCGACGGCGTCGTGTCGCTCGTGAAAAGCAAGAAAGATGGGATGCGCGCGGAAGAGATCCGCAGCGAGCTCGGACTTCAATCGAAAGAGCTGCCCCGCGTGCTGAAGGAGGGACTCACGTCCAAGCGTCTTCGCAAGAGTGGCCAGAAGCGGGCCACCATCTACTTCGGCAAGTAATACCCTCGGACTGCCGTGGCGGCCCTCAGCGCGGGCCGCCTGCGGCTGCGAGGGCCGCCCTCTGGCGGGCCACGTTCTCGGCGGGAGCGCCGAGCTTCTCCGCGCGACCGATGGCCTGCAACGCTTCGGCCACACGCCCGAGCTTGGCCAGGGCCCAGGCGCGTCCCAGCTCCGCTGGCGCGAATCGGGGTTTGCGCGCGAGCACCGCGTCGTAGGCCGAAAGGGCAAGCGCGGCGTCGCCACGCACGATGCCCACGGTCGCGATTCCTATCCATGGCGTCGCGCTCGTCGGATCGGCTGCGGCGGCCGAGCGGTACGCGTCTTCCGCCCCGCGATCGTCGCCCAGGTTCAAACGCACGACACCCAGGGCGTGCCAGGTCTCGGCGTCGTTCGCGCCGCGCCGCAAGGCTTCTTCGAGGCGAGGCCGCGCGACCTCGGACTCGCCCCAATGGGCGCTGCGCATCCCGGCCTCGCGCGGGCCATCGGGCGACAGCGGCGCCGTCCGCGATGCTTCGTCGTAGGCCGCGAGCGCCTCGTCGTATCGATGCATCAGCTCGAGCGCGTGTCCGAGCTCGAGGAAGGGCGTCGCGTCCTGCGGCGGCAGGCGCCTCGCGAGCTCTTCGACTTCGGTTCGCGCCGACGGGAGATCGCCGGCGACCGCCAAGACACGGACGAGCAAGCGGCGCGCGGGCAAGTCGTCCGGATGCGACGCCAACCGGCTCCGTAGCGTGACGATGGCTTCGTCCTCGCGATGCTGGCGCACGAAGGCCTGAGCGCGGTCGGTCGCGCTGGGCGGCGCGCAACCGGCGTAGCCAGCGCAAACCGCGGAGCAGACGAAGGCGACCCACGCGGATCGAACCGCCGTTCGGGCGATGCCTGGCAAACGAAACCGCGACGCCTGCATCGTTTCAGAACGTGCGATAGACCGCGACGCACGTCCCGAGCGCCGCCGTCGCAACGGCGAAGAGGGCCGCCGCCACGAAGCACGCGTGCGACGCGCGACGCATGGGCAGGCGCGCGACAACGCCCGGACCGATGGCGCCCGCGTAGGCCAGCGCCCCGGCCCAGGCGAACGCGACGGCGCCGAATGCCAAGTGCTCCTTGCGTTCGAACGCGAAACCAAGCATCGGGGCGTCTGCGAATATCGAGGGCTTCAGCAGCTCGCGATAGGCGGGATACAGCGAGACTCCGATGATGGCCGCGAGCGTCGCGACGCCCGTGGCCAGAGCGACCGCAAGGTGAGCGCGCCGCTCGGGCCGGCGGAGAAGCACGGCCGGGTGAACCAGCGCCAGAGCCGCCAGCCACCCGAGGTGCCCATGCAGATGCTCCGCGATCCGGAGCACGCCGAGACCCGAGAAGCCCGAGAAGGCAGTCACCGCCGGCAGCACGTCGCGCAGCGTACAGGGCGAGCGTCGACGTGAGGGGCCTCGGCGCCAAGGATCTGCTAAAAAAGCTGTTGGCATGACCCAGGACGGCACGGCGGGCGGGGGCGTCGCAGGCGCAGCCGCGGGTGCGAGCATTCTCCTCTTCGAGGACGACGATGCGCTGTCAGGGCTGCTCGCGCGTGTTCTTCGCGCCGACGGTTGCCACGTCGACGTGCACGACAGCGCCGACGACGTTCCGCCGGCCGCCAAGCTCGCGCGGTACGACGTCGTGCTGAGCGACGTGCACCTCGCGAACGACACCAACGGCCACGACGTGCTCAAACGCGTGCACGCCGCCAGTCCCACGACACCCGTCATCCTGATGACGGCCTACGCCGACATCGAAGGGGCGATGAGCGCGGTCGGCGAGGGTGCTTACGACTACCTCGCCAAACCGATCGAGCCCACTGAGCTGAAGCGGATGGTCGCGGAGGCGATCGCTCGGCGCAAGCTCGCGAGCGGCGCCCCGGAGCAGGCCCCGACGGGCCGCCCCGCGCCGCCGGTGGCGCAGATCGTCGGTACGACGACCGCGATGCTCGCCGTGTACAAGACGGTGGCGCACGTCGCGCCGACGACGGCGACAATCCTCATCGTGGGCGAGAGCGGGACGGGCAAGGAGCTCGTCGCACGCGCGATCCACGTCAAGAGCCCGCGCAAGAACCGGCCGTTCGTCGCGATCAACTGCGGCGCGTTGCCCGAATCGATCCTGGAGAGTGAGCTCTTCGGCCACGAGCGCGGTTCGTTCACCGGCGCCAACGCCACGAAGCTGGGCCTCTTCGAGGAGGCCAAGGGCGGCACGCTCTTCCTCGACGAGATCGGCGAGATCAGCCCCAAGATGCAGGTACAGCTCCTGCGCGTCCTTCAGGAGAACGAGATCCGGCGCGTCGGCGCCACGGAGACGATCAAGATCGACGTGCGCGTCGTGGCGGCGACCAACCGAGACCTCAAGAGCGAGGTGTCTTCGGGCCGCTTCCGCGAGGACCTGCTCTTTCGGCTCCAGGTCGTCATGGTGCGGGTGCCGCCGCTTCGCGACCGGCGCGGCGACATTCCGCTCTTGATACGCCACTTCGTCGCGCGGCACTCCGAGCGCCTCTCGCGGCCCGAACCGCGCATCGCGCCCGAGGTCTTCGAGATGCTGGGCGCCTACGCGTTCCCGGGCAACGTGCGCGAGCTGTCGCACATCATCGAACGCGGCATGCTGCTCGCGCGCGAGGGCGTGATGACGGGCGGCGATCTGCCGCCCGACGTGACGCAAGCCTGGCGGGTCAACGAACAGGGCGGCGGCGGAGGATCCATGGGTTCCCTCGCCGACGACTGGCCGACGCTCGCGGACCTCGAGCGCCGCTACATCGACCGCGTCCTTTCCCGCACTGGCGGCAACAAGACACGCGCGGCCGAGGTCCTCGGCATCGATCGCCGCACCCTCAACCGCATGTTCGCGCGCGAACGCGCCAACCAACAGGGCACCCCCCTCACCGACGAAGACCTCGACGCCATGGACGACGAGGGCTGACCTCGGCCGCCCTTCCTGTTCTCTCCCTCAGCCGCGCGTGACGTACTGGATCACCGGGTCGCGGGCGCGGGAGACTTCGTCCAGGTTGGCGATGCGAAGGTGGCCGAGCTGGTGGAGGTATTCGACGTGGGCGCCCGCCTCGTCGAGGGCGAGGATGCGCGAGTAACCGTCCTGATCGCCGAAGAGGTCGCGCGCGACGTCCACCACCGTGCGCGGCTCGGAGCACATCGCTTGCACCTTGGCGAGACGGTCGCGGTGGAAGAGGGCGATCGCATCGATGCGCGCGCGAAGATCCCAGATCGGGTCCTCGTGGCCGCCGAGGGCGAAGTTCACCCCCTCGAGCCGGCGGATCTTGGCCAGGCTGTGGAAGTAGTGCTCGAGGCCCCCGAAGGGCGTGATCGCCTGGGGGAACTGGTGGGGCGTGGTTCGCGAGAGCACGTGGTCGCTCGTCAGCAGGCAATCGTGAACCTGCAAGCACATGCAGCCGGGGCAATGTCCTGGGACGTGGTGCACGCGGTACCCGGGCCCGATGGTGTCGCCATCGCGCAGGACGCGGTCCACCTCCTGGGCGACGAACGCGCTCTTGGCCGCCGTGTACATCGCAATGAGCACGTTGCGCTCACCGTCGGGGACTCCGGCCCGCCGCCAGAAGACGTCGGTGTCCTTGGACGCGATGATCAGGCGCTCGTCGAAGCACGAGAGCACCCGGGCATCGAGCTCGTGCACGGCGAGGCGCGCCCGCGTCTCCTTCTTCATCCGGTTGGCGCCGCCGAAGTGATCGAAGTGGGCGTGGCTGATGACGCACCAGTCCACCTCCTCGTACCGCACCGTCTCTCCGAAGAGGCCCCGTACGCCGGCGAACCCGAGGGCGATATCGCGCCGAGAGGTGTCCATGCCCGAGCCGCAGTCGAACATCGTCAGGGTGTCGCCCTCGAGCAGCAGATAGATGTTGTTGATATGCTTTGGGAAAGTCTCGACAGCCATCGAGTAGATGCGCGTCCCTGCCTTGGAGTGGAAGCGCTGGATGCCCGCGGCGCCGTGCTGGTCGACGTACGTCCGGCGATCGTCGTCGCGGCGGCTCTCGAGCATCCGGTTGAGCTGCTCGACCCGGTCGGAAGCCCCGACGAGGGCCACCTCGTCCTTCGACTCGGCGAGCTTGCTGAGCGCCCGTCGCGGCTCTAGATGGCTGCCCTCCTCCGCGAGAACCCGCTCGGGCAGCAAGGCCCCCTCGGCCCTGCGGACTAACCATTCGATTTTTTTACGAATTCTCGAGGGGACGTGACTCATCGGGATCCTAGTATGATCGGACGTATCATGGCGCCCATGCCGTCGAACTTCGTCCTTGTACCGGTCGTCACCCAGCGAAAGGACTTTAGCTGCGGGGCTGCAGCCACGCTCGCCATCCTTCGCTACTGGGACCCGGACGGCTACGCGAACGTCGACGAGGCGACGCTGTACGAGCCCCTGCAAACGACCCACGCGCGCGGCACCGAGCCGGAGCCCATCGTCGCCTACCTTCGCTCGGCGGGGCTCGATGCCACGTACCGGCACACCGACGTCACCGTCGCCGACCTGGAGCGCGCGGTCGACCGCCACGAGCCGCCGATCGTCGACCTGCAGGCCTGGACCGATCACCCGACGCCCTACCGCGAGACGTGGGACGCCGGGCACTACGTCGTCATGGTCGGCTACGACGACGAGCGGCTCTACTTCGCCGATCCCAGCACGATGACACCCGATGGCTTCGGCTACCTCACACGCGCCGAGCTCGAGGAGCGGTGGCACGACCTGGCCGGCGATCACGACGAGCGTGTCGAGCGCATGGCGATCTTCGTGCGCAGTCCTCTCCGCGCCGCGGCGTCGACGAACCCGCCCCCGGCCGAGGGCTCGCACGTTCGCTCCGTGATGCCGGCGAGCGCCGTGGCCCTCGGCTGAGGCGGCCGTGGGCTCGCTGCTGTCCAGCGTCGTCGGCCAGTCGACGGCGGTCGACACGCTCCGCCGCGCGCTCGCGTCCGATCACGTCCATCACGCCTACCTGTTCGAGGGGCCCGAGGGCGTCGGCAAAGAGCGGGCAGCCTTCGGGCTGGCGCAGGCGCTCGTGTGCGAGCGGCGAGCGCCGGGCGAGGCCGACGCGTGCGGCGAGTGTCGCGCGTGCGTACGCGCCGTCCCGCGGGCTGAAGAGCGGCGCCCGCTCCACCCCGACGTGGTCGTGCTGGAGCGCGCGCTCTACGAGCCGACGACGATCGGGCGGCGCACGCCCGAGACGCAGGACCTCAGCATCGACCAGGTGCGCACCCTGGTGCTGGCGCGCGCGGCATTTCCCCCCCACGAGGGACGCGCCAAGGTCTTCATCGTCCGGCGTGCCGAGGAGCTGAGCATCTCGGCTGCCAACGCGCTGCTCAAGACTCTCGAGGAACCCGGCGCTCGCACGCACTTCATGCTGCTCTCGGCCGTGCCGGATTCGCTGCTGCCGACGATTCGGTCCCGCACGCTACGAGTCCGCTTCGGGGCGCTCGCGGACGACATGGTCGTGGCGTTGCTCCGCGAACGCGGAGTCGAGCAGGCCGAAGCCGTCGCGCGCGTCGCCGCGGGCAGCATGGCCGCCGCGCTGCTGGCGAGCGACCCGGAGGCAAGCGCGCGGCGGGAGCAGTTCGTGTCCAGGGCGCTCGCCGCGCTCGATGGCCGCAGCCTGAGCGCCGCGCTGGAGCTCGCGGAGGAGGCCAAGAAGGTCGCGAAGGACGACCTGGTCGCCCAGCTCGAAGCGTTCGCGCAGGCCCTCGGCGTGCAGGCTCGCTCGGCGGCGGGGGCGGCTGGCCGGGTCGCGGAGATCGCGGCCGCGCGCCACGCGCTCGCCCTGGCAGCGGTCCGCCAACTCGACGGAAATGCGTCGGCCCAGTTGGCCTTCGAGGCGATGATGATCAGGATGCGATCGGCCTGAGCGCGCGCGCAAACACCCCTGCCAGATCGCGCGCTCGCGCGGCGACCTCGCCCAGCCGCTCGGCCGCCGGGCGCGCTCGATCGGCGGCCAGGGGCGGCGGCAGCAGGGCGGAGATGACCGCGACGGCCTCGGCGTCGTCGGCGATGCTCGCGGCGCGGTCGAGCGTGATCCCCCCGATGGCCACGAGAGGGATCCCCGCGACGCGTGCACGGGCATGCGCCACGCGGAGCGCGTCGACCCCGACCACCGGAGCTGGATCCTTCTTCGACGAAGTCGCGAACACGGGTCCGAAGGCCACGTACGCGGGGCGGGCGTCGAGGGCAGCGCCGAGCTGCTCGAACGTGTGCGTCGACACGCCGACGCGCAGGCCCGGGGCGATCCGCCTCACGCGATCGATGGGCATGTCGTCTTGCCCGACGTGAACGAGATCGCATCCGGCGAGGACCGCGAGATCCGGACGATCGTTCGCGACGAGGGGCACGCCCGCGCGGCGGCACATCGGCGCAAGCTCGCGCAGGAGCGTCAGCGTTTGACGCGCCGAGACGTCCTTGGCGCGGAGCTGCAGCGCGGCGAGAGGCGCCGAGAGCACGGCGGCGGCGAACCCAAGCACGTCGATGCCATATGCCTCGAGCACTTCGGCGTCGGCGATCGCGTACAGCCCGTGCATGTTCGAGACGCCACCTACTCGAGCGAGCTTGCGGCGGTCAAGGTTTCGGCTCCACGCGGAGCACGTGGCTCTCGGCGACCACGCGGGGGCGGTCGAGCGCGAGCGCTGGAGCCAGAACGATGAGGTCGCCCCGCCGTAGCTCGGGCCAAGCCGCGTTCGCGGGGCTCGCATCTCGGTCGAGGCGCACGGCCCGCGCGCGGCCGTCGGCGTCGGCCGCGAACTCGCCGCACAAGAACGCCTCGCGCTTGCCCTTGGTCCGGACGATGTTCGAGACGAGCCGCACCCGGGCCGCGCCCGGCGGAGCCGCGACGTGATCGACGAGGCGGTCGCCGCGCGCCGCGGGCGTGCGCAGGACGAGGTAGCTGAACGTCAGGCCCTGGTGCCGCAGGCCCGCCGCTTTGGCAATCGGAACCAGCCACCCCGGCAAGTCGACGTCGAGGTCTTCGTGGCACCAGTCCGACTCGAGCGCGAGGGCGGGACAAGGCGCGCCGTGCAGACAGGGCGCGAACACCGTCGCGCCGCGGGCGAGCAACGTATCCCGGACGCGGTGCAAGTGGCGGGTACGGTCCCGTAGCGCCGGCTCGATGACCACCAGCGCGCCGCGTTCGTCGAGCCGCGTCTCGAGCCATCCGCCGATCAAATCCGCGTGACGCGCGAGGCGCGCGTCGTCCGGGACCCCCACATCGAGCTCACTCAGCAGCTGCCCCGCGAGGACCACATCGAAGCGGGTGCCGCCGGGCGCGAAGTCGGCCGTGACCGGCTGCGCCACCGTCCGCACGCGCAGATCGACTCGCCCGCCGCGGGCGGCGCGAGCGCGCACGATTGCCGTCGCAACGTCGAGGGCCTGCACGTCCGGGTCGACCAGCGTGGCCTCGATCGGGCGCGAGCTCCCCACCGCCTCGAGCGCGCGAACGAGCCCCCAGGTGCTCGCGCCCAGGCCGGCGCCGAGATCGAGCACCCGCAGCGGCTCGCTGCCGCCCGTCTCGATGGCTCCGCATGCCACCAGCTCGCGCACGGCGGCCGCGCCCTTCGGCACGTCGCGTGCGAACGAGAAGCCCAGCCGGGCTGCGCCCGAGTCGCGCGCACGGGCACTCGCGCGCTCAGGGTCGTTGTAGGCCGCCGAGAGCCGCGCGACCGCCGCCCCGAGGCGCGCGACGTCGCGGGTGCCGGGCCACGACCGCGCGTTCGCCACCGCGTCGATCACCTCGCGCCAGTCGTCCTCCAGCGGAGCCACCCGATCGACGCGAGCCACAGCACGGTAGACTCCCCCGGTGATCGAATCGCCGCAAGCCGCGAAACACCTCTCCGGCGCCTCCCCCACCGCTGCCGCAGCGGGCCTCGTCGCGTTTCTCGTGCCGCTCTGCGGATGCGTGCACGACGTCCTGCCCCCCGCATCCGCCCCGCCGGACGCCGATGCCCTCATCGCGCGCATGCACGAAGGCTTCGCGTGCGCGAACGCCATTCAGGCCTCGGCCAAGGTCGACCACTACGGCGCGCACGGGCGCGTGCGGGGCGAGCTTCTGCTCTTCGCGAGCCGCCCGGCGCGCGTGCGGCTCGACGTCGTGAGCCCCTTCGGCGTCGCCCTCGCCACGCTCACCTCCGACGGCGAACGCTTTGCCCTCGCCGACCTGCGAGACAAGCGCTTTTACGTGGGCCCCGCGAGCGCCTGCAACATCGCGCGGGCCACCACGGTCCCGGTGCCGGGGCACGTGCTCGTGCGCCTCTTGCAAGGCGAGGCGCCGGTGCTCAAGCACGAGCTCCGCTCGGCCACGATGGCGTGGAGCCCCGAGGGCTACTGGACGGTGTCCGTACCGAGCACGCGCGGCGCGGCCGAAGAGATCCACCTCGCCCCGCGCCAAGAGGACTGGGCCCTGCCGTGGGACCGGCAGCGCCTGCGCGTGCTCGACGTGAAGGTCGTGCAACAGGGCTACCTCCTCTATCACGCGGAGCTCTCCGGCCACGCTGGCACGCCGACCGCGGGTCCCCGGCTCGACCCGGACAACCTGGAGCCGCCCCTGCCGCCGAGCGGCCCGCCCTGCGACGCGGAGATCCCGCGCAAGATCCACCTGGAGGTCCCGGGCAGCGACGCGGACGTCTATTTTCAGTACACGCAGGTCGTGTGGAACCCGCCGCTGCCCGGAGGGACGTTCGAGCAGGCGCCCCGGCCGGACATGCCCATCGAGACGGTCACGTGCGAGTGAGGCTCCGCAGCGCGGCGAGCATCTCGCCGGGGCGGTCCGTGATGATCGTGGCGACGCCGCGGCGCACCAGATCGCGCGCCTCGATCGGGTCGTTGACCGTCCACGCGCCGAGGCGCACGCCGCGCGCCGCGTAGCGCCCCAGGTCACGGGCGACGGCCTGGGTGCGCTCGATGTGCACGGCGTCGACGAGGGGCGCGCGGACGGCCTGCTGCAGGACCGCGGCCCAGCTGGCCTGCCCGCTATGCGTGAGGAGCGCGCGAGGCACGTCGGGTCCCCACACGGCGGCGAAGGCGAGGAGGGCGGGATCGAACGACGAGAGAAGGACGTCGGCGCCCGAGGATCGCACCGCGTCCAGCGTGCCGCGGACGAGCGCCCCGCGCCGCGCAGTGCCGTGCTTCATCTCGACGTTCACGGCGACGTCGGCCGCGCGGGCCCAGTCGAGCACCTCCACGAGCGCCGGGATGCGCGCGCCGCCCCCGAGATCCACGGCGCCGCGCGCCGCGGCATCGAGCCCGTCGACGGAGCGCTCGTCTCGTCTTCCCGCCGCTTCGGTCATCCGGGCCAGCCTGTCGTCGTGGAAGACGAAGCACGAACCGTCGGCGCCGACACGCACGTCGAGCTCGATCGCCCGGGCCCCCTCGGCCCGCGCGCGTTCGAACGCGCGCATCGTGTTCTCGGGCGGCCACCCCGATCCGCGACCGCCTCGGTGGCCGACCACCAGCGGCCGCCCAGCCCAGACGCTCACGCCGTGAGCTCGTCCGCGATCGATCGCGAGAGAGCCTGAGCCTCTTGCACCTCGTCGGCCGGCAGCGAGATCGCGCCCACCACGGGGTGACCGCCGCCGCCGTGCCTCTCGCAGATCGCCGCGATGTTGTGGCGGCGCGGCACCGGCGACCAGGGATTGTACCCGATGCTGATCTTGCACTTGGACCGCGAGCGGCTCAAAAGCACCGAATACGCGCTCTCCGGGAAGAGCGCATAGGTGACGAACTTGCCCGCGACCTCGATGAGGTCGCTCGACAGGTCGACCAGCACCACGGCCCCGCGCGCCGGCCCAATCGCCTGCGCGTGCTTCTCGACGAGCTTAACGAAATCCTCGTGCGAGCGGCCGAGAGGCTCGTATGCGGCGGCAATGTCGGGCCCCCGCGCGACGTCGGCCAGCGGCTCGTCGAGGAGACGCGGGACCATCTTGGCCAGAAACCCGTCGTCGCCAAAATGCTCGACGACGGTCATCAGCTTGAGCTCAGGCTCGCGCCGTTCGACCGCCATCTGCGCGCTCGGGAAAGCGGCGCTGTCGATGAGATCGGCCCAGGCGACGAGCTCTCGGGTGGGCGCCGGATCGAGGGCGAACCGATCGCGCCCGACGTCGGCAATGAGCTTGGTCGCCGAGGTGTACGTCCCGTCGTGGAACATCCGCCGCTGCCCGTGCGCCTCGCCCTCGGCGGCCATCCGTTCGTACGCGGCCCGGTCGGCGGGGGTGACGAACGCGCTCACGTGGTGATCGAAGTACCAAGTCAGGCGCTCGAAGGGAGTGAAGCGAAAATCGAGGATGGCGTTGGTGTCGCCGACCATGATCTTCGGGTCGACGCCGTTCAGGCCCGGGCCGTATCCCGAGGCGTGGTACGAGAACGTCGCGCCGTCGCCGGGGAACACGTGCCGGTAGAGGCGGGTGAACATGACGGCGGAGCAGAGTCCGTCGAAGCAATGTCCATGGGTGGCGACGACGACGCTGGGGGGGTGGCCAATGGTCACGGCCGCGCCATAGCATGATGGGCGGGCCCTGGCTGCGTGATCCAGCCGCCGCTCAGGGCGGACGACGTCACCCCGGTCGCTGGCACACGGTGAGCTCTCCCGACCGGCTGACCCTGAAGGGCTTGCCCGCAATCGCGCGGTGAAAGACCTCCGAACAGCAGCCGAACGTCGAGTCGTCGTGGAGCTCGATGGCGAGGTTGTCGGTGCGATCGAGCCAGGGCTCGAAGCCCTTCGCGAAGACGACTCCCTCGGCGCCTTCGATGTCCATCTTGAGCACGAAGATGCGATCGCGACCGGACTCGCGGAGCACGTCACCGATGGACGTCGCCGGCAACGAATCGCCCTCATCCGGCGGGCACTCGACCACTTGCCGCGTCCATTCGCTTCCGTCTCGATAGGCCTGAGCGACGAGCTTCAGGCTCGTCTGGTGAGACCAGACCCCGCCGCGAATCGTCTTGGCACGCGCGCCGTACGGCGCGAGATTGCGCACGAGCATCGCGTAGTTCTCCGGGTCCGGCTCGATCGCCACGACTTCGCACCGCGGGAAGCGCGTCAGAAAGTACGCAGACGAATAGCCCACGTTTGCGCCGCAATCGATCACGAGCCCGCCTCCCTCGAGAGAATCGAAGCAGGAGTACTCGAGATCCACGAAGATCTGCATGAAGACCCAAACATCGCTCGTTCCGGGCCGACAGCTAAGCGGATACGAGGCCCGCTTCGAAACGAGCTCGACGGGGGCCGATCCGCGGCGCTTGCCGCTGAAAAGCAGACGTTGATGACGCCGGAAGGTGAAGTATCCGTGCAACCCGAGCGAGCTCAGTAAGCGCTTGTTGACCAAGTAGCGATCACGAAGGCCGCGGCTCGAGCCGATCATGCCGCGGGACTCTTGCATGATCCGCTCTCCCGCGCGAGCCCGTGCGCGCGCTGGCCCCCCCCGCGCTCAGAAACAGGAAGCAGCGCGCGCGCGACGGCCACCGGATCCACCTGTGGCCTCCACACGGAGGCGATCGCCGATGGCACACGTTCCCCACGAGCCCACGCGCGCGTCTCCGTCTCGATTGCCGAGGCGAGGCGCTCCGCGCGGCGCCCTCGGAAGCAGGTGCCCGCTCCAGCTTCGCAGAAGGACCGCAGGCTGGGTACGTACGACGGTGCGACGAGAGTGCAGCCGCTCGCGAGCGCTTCGTTCGCGGAAACGGGAGAGCCCTCCCACATCGACGAGAACAGCAATATACGACTGCGACCGAGCCGTTCCGCGATGACAAGCGGCGGCTGGACCCCGAGGTACCGGACCTGGGGGTACTGGCGGGATAGAGGCACGAACCACCGTTCGCCACCGCGGCCGAACACGTAGAAGCTCGTACGTGCCCCGCGGGCGAGGTAGCGAGCGATGCCCGAGCTCAACAACCCCGCGTCTTTCTGGGGGTCATCCCAGCGGCCGATGGCGACGACCGCGTCCTCGCGATCCGTGCGCACGTCGGCATCGAGGAAGCAGTCGTCGACGGGGTAGAGCACGACGGAAAGCTTGCGTTTCAGGTCCAAACGACCGCTTTTCGCGAGAAAATGTTCGAAGTGCATCTTCGGAAGGTCGGCGCCAAAAACGACGAGATCCGCGAGCGACGCGCTCTCGATCACGTGCTGCACGGCCCGAGGACCCTCGTAGTAGAGCTCTGCCCAGAACTTCGCAGCACCGAGCTTGGCGCGCCAATGGAGCTGGCCGCGCACCATGCGGCGAAACGTCGACCCCGGGTGCGCGCGCGTCCCAACCTGGCCGTCGCTGTCGGCGAGCGAGACCACCCAGGGGCAGGCGCCCTTCAAAGCGCGGAGCACATCCGGCATGCCCAGCCAGGTGATGACGAACGCCGCGTCGAGGTCGAGGGAACGCCAATAAGCGGGGCTCACGAAGTCGGCGAGGCTGGAGGCAGCCAGCGTCGGCTCCTCGAATCCTTGCGCGGCCTCGCGCGTGCAAACGGCGAAGGCGTCGTGACCGAGCGCCCGGAGCCCCCGAAGGTAGCGCTCGAATCGAACGGTGATTCCCGTGAGACGCGCGTTCGCGTTCCAGACAACACCCACCCGCATGGCGCGAGGCGATCGTAGCAGAAGCTCCCACTCACTCGCGCAGCAAATCGGGGCTGGACATTTGAACGCCAAGGGGGCATTTAGAGCCCTCGATCGTGCCTAACCTACCTCGTGAAATCGAGTCGTGGGCGCCCTGATCGAGGGTATGGAGAGCATGCGAAGACGGCTGGCGAAGTTTGAATTTGCGCCCCGGCTCAGGAATCGTCTGTTGCGCCGCCTTCTCCCGCCGATCGCGGCGCGGCACGCGGAATACTCGATGATCCTGAGCGTCGATGACGACCCGTCCCAACCTTCACCCCGCCTGTTCGACGTCTCCCAGCGCGCAATCGCGCGTGCGCGCGAGATCCACTTGACCGACCTCGCATCGCGGAATCGGGTGGCCACGCGAACCATCGACGTGTGGCCGGGCGATCACCACCGACTATTGGCGGCGCTCGTCGAGAATGAACGACCGCAAGTCGTCATCGAAATTGGCACCTTCGAGGGCGTTTCGGCCATGGCCATGGCCAAGTTCCTCCCCGTTGGAGGGCGGTTGGTCACCTTCGACATCGCGCCCTGGAAGAGCTTCCCCGATACCTGTTTCCTCGAATCCGACTTCGCAGGTGGACGCATCGAACAGCGTGTGGACGACCTTGGCGATCGCAATGCTTTCGCACGTCACGCGTCGTTGATCGAACAGGCCGACCTGCTGTTCATCGACGCCGCCAAGGACGGCTCCCTGGAGCAGCGAATCATCGCGCATCTGGAGACGGTGAAGTTTCGCCGTCCCCCTCTCGTGGTGTTTGATGATGTGCGGGTCTGGAACATGCTCCAGATCTGGCGCGACGTGCGACATCCCAAGCTCGACCTCACCTCGTTCGGCCATTTCTCCGGAACGGGATTGGTGGATTGGACGTGAGCGGCTTTCATGCGCACGTCCGTCAGCGTCGTCGTCCTCAGCCATAACCGGCCGCACCTCCTGCGCCAGGCCCTCGCCGCGCTGGCCGCCCAGACGTACCCGGCCTCGGAGCTCGAAATCCTCGTCGTCGACAACCGGAGCGAAGCGAGCGAAGAGATCGCGAAGATCGTCGCCGGTCACCCGCCGATGCGACTCATCGCAAACCCGGAGAATCTGGGCTTCACGGGCGGTATGAACGTCGGCCTCCGCGCGGCTACGGGCGATCTCGTTTACCTCACCGAGGACGACATCCTGCTCGATCCGGACAACATCGCGGAGCTCGTAGCCTACGTCGCGTCGGATCCACGCGCGGGACTCGTTTCCGGGATCATGCTGGACGAGCCCAGCGGGCGCATCTGGTTCGCGGGCGGCCACGTGACGCTCGGCCCATGGTTTCGGCTCGACATGCCTGGCCGCGACGCGCTCGACACGGGACAGTTCGCACGGCCTTTCGCCGTTTCGTACCTCAGCGGCGCGACGATGCTCGCGCGGCGCGAACTATGGGCCGAGCTCGGCGGCTTCCGGGAAGACTTCTTCATGTACCAGGAGGACGTCGAAATCGGGTTGCGCGTGCTCGCCACAGGACGCCGTCTCGTCATCGTTCCGTCGGCGCGATCGCGCCACTTCCATCCGGCGCCGGGCCCCCACAGGCCCGTCATCGCCTTCCACCTGTGGAAAAACCTCTTTGCCCTCTACGCCTTGCACGCGCCCGCTACGGTTCTTCCGGAGTTCTTCCTGCGGTGCGCGCTGCTCACCCTGCGGGGGCGGCCCGAAAAGGGAGCTCCATCGGTGCAGGCCTGGGTTCACTTCATGCGGCATCTGGCGGGGCTTCTGCGAGACCGCAGACGAGTCGCCAGCGTGCCTGCTGCATGCTCCTGATTGGACGGTCGGACGACGAGAGAGCGACGCGTCGTCGCATCAGGGGCGCACGACGGTTCTCCTGTAGACGTGCCACAACTGTTTGACGTTGTCCGGGGCTAGCTCGTAAAGAAGCGCCTGTGCCCATCCGGCAAGGGACCCGTAGGCGGCCGTCCCCATCGATAAAAACAGCTCTGCTCGCCGCGCCGCGCGGTGCACCTCGAGCCCCTTGGGGTAACGGGCGTTCACGCTGACGCCAGCAGCATTCCACATCGACGCGGTCGACAAGGAAACCCATCCGATGGCCTTGATTGATAAGTATGCCACGGTACGTCGCCGATGATCTTCGACGCAGGCATCGTAAAAGAACGTCGCTCCTGGCTCGTAGTGAAAGCAGCCAATGGCGGCCAGATGGTGCAAGAACGTGTGATCGTTGCCCCAAAATGGATTCGACCATGGGACGGTACGCAGGGTTTCGCGCGAGTGTAGCCCGTAGACTTGGAGACCAAACCACGGGCTCTTGGCCAGAAGCTTGTGCTTCTCGACGGCGGTCATGCCCGGAAGGAGCTCCGGAAGCTCGGGCGGTCGCAGCATCGAGGAGCATCGCCGAGTCGCGCGGGCTTCAGGCTCCGAGATGACGCCGACATCCGTGAAAATCAGGGCTGCACTAGAATGCCGTTGCGCCCCCCGCGCGAGCGTCTCGATGTAGTTTTCGGACCGTGTGTCGTCGTGTGCAGCCCACATGAACCATGGCGCGGACGTTTGCTCGAGACAGAAGCGAAAATTTTCGATCGAAGAGAGGCGTTTGGGCTGTCTGAAGTAGCGGATACGAGGGTCGCGGTCCGCGTACTCGCGGCAGATGGCCGCCGTCTCGTCCGTCGAGTCGTTGTCGGAGATGACTATCTCCAAGTCTCGGTGTGTCTGGTTCACGATGCAGTCGAGCGCATCTCGTATGGCAGGTGCCCCATTGAGAACGGGCATACCGACCGCGACGGTGAACATCGGTACAAGTGTACACACCTCATCACCTGTGTCAAAGCCTCGAATCGCCTGCGATCACGTGCTAGTAACGCGGGGTTGAGCATGGTAGCCGGTACGGCGGACATGGCGGCGCGCGCACGGATGCCCGGCTGAGCAGGGGACGAGCCTTGTCGTCGCCCGCACCCGTCACGAACACCAGCGCCGTCATCTTGTGCGGCGGAAAGGGCGAGCGTCTTCGTCCGTTCACGGCGACGATGCCCAAGCCGCTCGTGCCGCTCGGCGATCGCCCGCTCCTCGGGCACCTGATGGACTACCTCGCACGGCACGGCATCCGCAATTTCGTGCTCTGCACCGGCTACAAAAAGGACGCGATCGAAGAGTTCGCTCGCGGCGTTCCGACCGAGTGGGGCGTCACGTGCGTCGATTCGGGCGACGCCTCGATGATGGATCGCATCCTCGACGCCCTGCCGCGCGTCGTCGGGCGCACGCTCGTCTGTTACGGAGACACCCTGGCCAACGTCGATCTCCGAGCCCTGGCGGCGGCGCACGAACGGGGGGGCGCGCTGGCGACCGTCACGGTGCACCCGCTCGAGAGCCCTTTCGGCATCGTGGAGGTGACCGAGGGCGGGGTCGTCGAAGCGATCCGCGAGAAGCCGCGGCTCCCGCACTGGATCAACATCGGCTTCCTGATGTGCGAGACCGCCGCCTTCGGGCACGCCCGCCGCGGCACGGACCTGGTGCAGTTCCTCCAGACGCTGATCCGCGCCAACCAGCTTCGGGCCCACCGGCACGAAGGCCGTCACCTGACTGTGAACACCGAACAAGAGCGCTCGGTTGCCGAACGCGAAATCGTCTTTTTCACCTATCCCGAAGGAACTCCGCTCACATGAAGGGACAACGCGTCGTCGTTACCGGAGGTTCTGGATTCATCGGCAGTCACCTCGTGCGGCGCCTGTTGGACGACGGCGCGACCGTGGCGGTCACCGTCCGCTACGGCAACGTCATGAAGAACGAGCGGCTCAAGACGATCTGGGACCGCATCACCGTGATCGAGGCCGATCTGCGCAACCGGGGCGCGATCAGCACGGTGCAGGAGTTCCGGCCGGACGTCGTCTTCCACCTCGCCGCGTATAACCACGTGGGCGAGAGCTTCCGGCAGGTCGAAGAGTGCTTCGACGTCAACGCCAAGGGGACGGCGAACCTGCTCGACGCCTGCGCCGGCCACGTGAAGCGCTTCGTCTACATGTCGACCTCCGAGGTCTACGGGCATCAGGCGCAGGTCCCGTTCACCGAGACGATGTGCCCCGATCCGATCTCGCCGTACGCCATCACCAAGTACGCGGGCGAGCTCTATTGCCGGCTGCACCAGCGCGTCGGCGGATCGCCGAGCGTCGTCGTGCTGCGCCCGTTCAACACGTTCGGACCGTACCAGAGCTCCAAGGCGGTGATTCCCGAGCTGATCCTCGCGTGCCTCCTGGGACAACCCGTCCGCACGACGAAAGGCGAGCAGACGCGCGAGTTCAACTACGTGGGCAACATCGTCGACGGCCTCATCGCGGCTGCCGCTCACCCGGGGCCGCTGAACGAAGTGATCAACCTGGCGGCCGCGGAGGAAGTGAAGATCTGCGACCTGGTCCGCACGATCGCCGAGCTGTCGCACACCAAATCTTCCATCGAGATCGGCGCGCTGCCCTATCGGCCGACCGAGATCTGGCGGATGTACGCCGACGCGACGCGCGCGAGAGAGATCCTCGGCTGGCAGCCCAAGGTGAGCCTTCGCGACGGCCTCCGCGAGACCGTCGCGTGGTACAGGCAGTACCTCGCCGAGTCGGGCGGCGCGCTCCCGGAAGGCTGACGTCGATCAGCGCCGGGTGATCGCCAGCGCGGGCTCCAGGAGCTGCTGGCGGAAGCGGTCGCGCGTCAGGCGCCGCGCCGCGAGGCGTGCCTCGGCGCCCATCTTCGGGATGAGGCTTCGATGGGAGGCGAGGAAGCGCAACCGGTCGGCGATGGCGTCGGCGTCGCCGGGAGGGACCACGTATCCATTGACGCCCTCGACGACGAGGTCGGCGGCGCCCGTGTTCGAGGTCACGATGACGGGGACGCCGCATCCCATGGCCTCGGCGACGACGTACGCGAAGCCATCGGCCAGCGAGGGGTGGACGAGCACGCTCATCGCCCCGTAGACCTCCGCAAAGCCCAGCGCGCGCACGCTCTGGGGCCGCAAGACGATGCGGTCGTTGGCGGCCATCTTGCGCTTGAGCCATTGACTCGTGCCGCGGTTGCCCGTGCCGCCCCAGAGGACGAGCTCGGACTCGCGGAGCGCCGCGCGGTCGAACGCGTCGACGAGATAGTGAAACCCCTTCCAGGGCGCGACGAGCCCGACGAATCCTACGCGGAACACGGGGTCGTCGTGAGCCGCCACCGGCGACCCTTCGACGTCACAGGGCGGCGTCGCCGTGAAGACGCGATCGGGTGAGACCCCGCGCTCCAGAAACGTCCTCCGCGCCGTATCGGACATGACTCGGATGATCGTGGCCCGCTCGTACTCGCGCCGGATCCGCCACCGCATCGCGGGGTGGATGAAGGGGCGGACGCCGAACTTCTTGCATTCGCGCTCGACGTGCACCGCGAAGTCGTCGACGTGCGTGTTGACGACGTCGAGCACCGTCGGGACGCCGAGCTCGCGGGCACGTCGCAGCGACGTCGCCGCCTGGCCGACGGCTCCCTGGAAGAGATCGACGTTGCCGAGATGACGGGCCACGTGACGGTCGAACTGAACATCCGAAACGAGCGTCAAAAGGTCCATTCGGCGATTGACGAGCGGCACGCGCGACATCAGCCCTTGCACCTTGAGCTCGGGGACGCCGACGACGTCCGGCGGCGCGCCGCGACCACGGCAGAACGTCGCCAGGGCGGCCCCCGCGTACGCCTCCATCATGTGAGCGAGGTTCAGCCCCTGCCCGCCGACGCCCGGATGCGCGTTCGCCGAAAGTACGACACGCAGTTCCTTGTCGATCACCGGCTCGGTCGTAGGGAGGACCGGCAGGGCGCGCAAGAGGCATCTTGTCACACGGGGTTAGGTTCGGTAGTCCACGAGGGAAGCCCTTGCGGATTCACCACCTGGCCCTTCGGACGCGCGACGTACCCAGGCTCGAGAGCTTTTACGTGCGGGTCTGCGACTTCAAGATCCGCCAGCGCGACGACTCGCGCGGCAGCGTGTGGCTCGACCTGCGCAGCGCCGTGCTGATGATCGAGCCGGCCGAGGAGGGCGAGCCCCCGGTGCCCCCCGGCTCCAAGGAGCTGATGGCGTTCGCCGTGGACGACGTGGAGACGTGGCGCAAGCGGCTGACGGCGCTCGGGATCGTCGTCGAGGCCGAGACTCAGCACACGCTGTACTTCCGCGACCCCGACGGCCGCCGCATCGCGGTGAGCACCTACGGGAGCTAGGCCTCGAGCTCCCCATCACGGGCGCGATTTACGGCAATTCAGCCCTGGGCCTTCAGCACTTCGAAGCGCCAGACGGACATGGCGGGGCGCACGATGTCGGCGAGCCTCGAGACCTCGAGGGCCTTGCGGGCCCACATGCGCCAGCCGGAGGTGTGGACCGGGAACGGGTGTCGTTCGAAGCGGGCGCTCTTGTCGTTGAACGGAAGGCAGACGCGCCGGAACATGTATTCGAACTCGTCCACGGTGTAAGCGATCTCGGTCACATTGGTGGATATCGAGAGGGTGTAGTCCCGCATCTTTTTAACGTCCTTCACCGCACAGGGCGCCTCGACCACAAAGAGGTTGCCTCCGGGGCGGATGCACCGCAGGACTTCCGTCAGCGTGATGAGGGGGCTGAGCGAGTGGTGCAGGCACGCGATGAGGATTCCGGCATCGAAGAAGCCGTCCTCGAAGGGCATGTCGTTGAAGTCGCCGACGGCGAATCGAAGCTTCGTCTCGTCGCCGTTCCATCGCCTGAACATGGGAACCCCGGTGCCCTCGAGGAACTTCTCGGACAAGTCGTAGGCCCAGACTTCGCGCACACGCGGCTGCTGGCTGATGAGGGCCGACGCCCAGCAGGTGCCCGCGGCGACGTCGAGGACGCGCCCCTGCATCAAGGGGCTGAGGGTCGGGTGACCCAGCAACCAGCGCAGGCACGGGGGGCTCAGAGGCTCGAAGGCGTTGAGGATCTCTTCCCAGGGCTCCTTGGCGCCAGGTTTGAGCTCTCTCGCCGTCCTGTCGGCATGACCGTCTTGGTAGTGGCTCTGCTCTATCGAAACCCGCCGGTGCCTCTCCACCTCGGGACCGCGAATTTCAATCGACATGGCTCTTCATCCCTCGAAAGGCGATCGATGCACACCAGTCTATCCCAGGCCCCGGTCGTGGTCAGCACCTACGGGAGCAGGGCCGCGCGGGACTGTGGGGGACGTGAACTCCCCTTTCATCCGCGCACGCGAGCGCCTCGGGATAGCCGGCGTCGGCGTGGCGTAGAACGCCCATCGCCGGGTCGCTCGTGAGCACGCGCTCGAGCCGCCGGGCGGCCTCCGGGGTCCCGTCGGCGACGACGACCATGCCGGCATGCAGGCTGAGGCCCATGCCGACGCCACCGCCATGGTGGAAGGACACCCAGCTCGCGCCCGCTGCGGTGTTGACGAGCGCGTTCAGGAGCGGCCAGTCGGCGATGGCGTCCGAGCCATCGCGCATCGCCTCCGTCTCACGGTACGGCGACGCGACGCTGCCGCAGTCGAGGTGGTCGCGACCGATGACGATGGGCGCCTTGACGACCCCCGCGCGAACGAGCTCGTTGAACGCGCCGCCGACCCGGGCTCGATCGCCGTAGCCAAGCCAGCAGATCCGCGCCGGCAAGCCCTGAAATGCGACACGCGTTTGCGCCAGCTCGATCCACCGGCGCAGATTCGCGTCGCCCGGGACCGCCTCGAGCACCGCCCTGTCGGTCGCCGCGATGTCGGCCGGGTCGCCGCTGAGCGCCACCCAGCGGAACGGCCCTTTGCCTTCGCAGAAGAGCGGACGGATGTACGCAGGCACGAAGCCCGGGATCTCGAACGCCCGCTCGCACCCGGCGTCGCGGGCGACCGCGCGGAGGTTGTTGCCGTAGTCGAACACCTCGGCGCCGCGGTCCTTCATCCAGAGCATCGCCGACACCTCGTCGGCCATGCTCGCTCGCGCGCGCTCGACGTAGTCCACGGGCGCGCTCGCCCGCAGCACAGCGGCTTGCGCGAGCGACAGACCCCGGGGCACGTAGCCGCTGAGCGGATCGTGGGCCGACGTCTGCTCCGTGACCAGATCCGGCACGACGCCGCGCTGCACGAGCGCCGGGTACACGTCGGCCGCGTTGCCGAGGAGCGCGACGCTGACCGCTGCGCCACCCTTGCCGGCGGCCTCGATGCGAGCGAGCGCCGCGTCGAGATCGTCGATCCGCTCGTCGACGTAGCGGGTGGCGAGCCGCTTCTCGATCCGCGACGGGTCGACCTCGACCGCGAGGCAGGTGATGCCGGCCATCGTGGCCGCGAGAGGCTGCGCTCCGCCCATCCCTCCGAGGCCCGCCGTGAGCAGCCACGGCATGCGGCCCGGCGCGGAGACGACGCGCCGGCCGTGGGCCTCGCGCGCAGCCACGAACGTCTCGTACGTGCCCTGCAGGATCCCCTGCGTCCCGATGTAGATCCAGGAGCCCGCCGTCATCTGGCCGAACATCGTGAGGCCCAGCGCCTCGAGCCGGCGGAACTCGTCCCACGTGGCCCACTTGGGCACGAGGTTCGCGTTCGCCAGGAGCACGCGCGGCGCGTCGGGGTGCGTTCGCAGCCGCCCGACGGCCTTGCCCGACTGGACGAGCAGCGTCTCGTCGTCCTCGAGCGCGCGGAGCTCGCGAACGAGCACGTCGAAGCACTCCCAGTTGCGCGCGGCCTTGCCCGTCCCGCCGTACACGACGAGGTCCGCGGGACGCTCGGCCACCTCGGCATCGAGATTGTTGTGCAGCATCCGGAGGGCCGCCTCTTGGACCCACCCCTTGCAACTGCGTTCGGTGCCCCGCGGCGCGCGGAGAGTGCGTGCGTCGGCCACGGGGAAGATTGTACCCCCTAGCGGATTTCAGATCCGGAAGTAGCCGACGGACGTGTCGTACGGGAAGCGTTTGAGCTCGATCTTGTTCATGTCGACCGTCTCTCGAAGCGCCTGGGTCTCGCCGGCGAAGTTCCGGTAGCAGACCTCGTCCAGCACGACGATGCCGCCCTTTGGCATGGCGGGCAGGAAGTGCTTCAGCGCAACCTTCGTCGGCTCGTAGAGGTCGGTGTCGAGGATCAGCATCGCGACGCACAGATCGGGGCGGGACTTCACGAACTCCGGGACCGTTTTCACGATGTCGCCTCGAACGAGCTCGCACCTTGGGATGCGGTTCACTGGGCGCACGATGTCGTTCATCTTGATGCACTCTTCGAGCAGCTCGAACTTCGTGTCGGAGAAGTTGCGCTCCGAGATGTCGGTCGGATCCGCCCCCGGCGTGATGCTCCGGAAGCCCTCGAATGTGTCGAATCCGTAGATCGACCGGTTGATCGCGTACGGCTCGAGCGCCAAGGACAGCTGCAGGCACAGCATCAGAGCGTTGCCCCGGTGCACCCCGCACTCGATGATCGCCCCCGGCACACCCATCGCCATCTTGAACAGCTCGATGCGCGTGAGCAGGGCCGTCGCCTGGATCCTCGTGGAAAAGAGGAACGGCGCGTCGGCGACGTAGTCGGGGGTGCACGAGGCGATGAGCCTCGAGCGCTCGTGGTAGTACGCCTCTTCCTGCTCGGTGATTCGTCGTTTTGTCATGATGCTGCGCTCCTGAACGGAGAAAAGTCGCTGAGCAGGAAGCAGTCCTTCATGCCGTAGTCCTGGGTGATGGCCTCGCTGTCGATGTTTCGAGGCGCCTCGAACCGGGGACGGCCCGCGACGTCGTCCACGTGGAAGAGGCGAAAGTCGACGCTGAAGCGCGTCACCTGCGTGCGGTTGGGCACAGTCGCGTGCAACTGTGTGCCCGAGAACACCATCACGTCGCCCTTGGTGCCGGCGATGCGAAGCTCCCCGCTGGCGTCCAGCTCCTCGACCGGCAGGGGGTGCATGCGGTCTTCGCTCCCGATGTTCGTCACGGCGCGCGCACGCTCGACGTTGACCCAGTGCGAGAGGTTGAAGTCCTTGGACGTGTTCTTGACGGGCCGCTGAAAGTAGCTCGGGAACACCGACATCGTCTGTTCCGGGGTGATCGTCATCGCGGGCATCCAGTGGTTGATCTGGTACGGCGGCCCCCCATACCACGTGTCCCGGTGGGCGGCGTACGCGTAGCTGACGCCGGCGTGCAGGTACTCGTAGTGGGGCACGATTCGAAGGCGGGGGACGTCGAAATAGTACTCGCTCGGGGTGTACCCGAAGTCCTCGGCCAGGGCGCGCAGCAGTTCCTTCGATCGAAGGCCGTTGGTGAACGTGCGCTTGGCCCACTCGGCCTTCTTCGCGAACTCGGTGACGGACAGGGTGCGGAACGCCGCCTGGGGCTCGGGGGTCTCGAACGCCTCCCTGGCGATGCCCATGGCGTGGTCGCAGAGCGCCTGGCAGCTGGCCCTGCCCGTGTAGAGCAGAATCTTTCCCTGGAAGACGAGCTGACGCCGTTCGACGTCGCCCAGGTTGGCGTTCACGTAAAGGTCTGTCATCCCGTTCCGCTCTCCTTAGTCACCTTGAAGCCAACGTTGGAGCGAAGGCTCGGCAGCGAAGGCTCCCCGTTCCTGTCAGGTGCGCGCCGCGAGGAGCCCATTCGCCGGTGGGCGTCATCCTACAGCACGTCTCGTCTTCATCGTGCCGGCGACGGTAGCGCATCGTCCGGAAAGTTGCGCCGTGGACCCGTATTTCGCGGAGCAGAAGGTCACGCCGCTACGGGCGCGACGTCAGCGCGAGGTCGAGTCGCCGCGCGTCGGTGCGGGACAGCGAGCGGGGGCGGTCGTCTTCGATGGCCTTGGCGGCGGCGAGCCATCGTTCGGCGCGGGCCCAGTCGCCCAGCGCGCCGTACGTGAGGCCGCGATAGAGCGCGTACTCGGCCTGACGCGGGCCGTCCCACGATGCGCTCTCACGCTCGAGCGACGCGAGCTCTTGCTTGGCCTGCGGGTAGCGCCCGGCGTCGAACAGCCACTTGCCCTCGTCGAGGGGGCCGCCGCAGGCGGACACGCCGGCCGCGAGGGCCGTCGAGACGGCCATGAGGGCCAGGACGGGCGCGAAGCGCGGGATCGAAAATGCCATGGGACCCGCTCCACCATCGGCCGCGAGACGCCACCGGTTGCGCGCGGTTGTTGCGCGCCATTCTCGTCCTTGACCGCTGCATCGGCTCGGGCGATGGATCGGGTCGCCATGAGCGGACCGGGGCTCTTGACCTTGACGATGATCGTCAAGAACGAGGCCCACGGCATCGCCCGCACCTTGTCATCGGTGCGGCCCCACGTCGATCGGTGGTGCATCCTCGACACCGGGTCGACCGACGGGACCCAGACGGCCGTGCGCGACGCCATGGCGAGCGTGCCCGGCACCCTTCACGAAGAGCCCTTCGTCGACTTTGCCACGTCGCGCAATCGCGGCGTCGAGCTCTGTGGGACCGAGACGGACTTCATCCTCTGGCTCGACGCCGACGACGAGCTGCAAGGCGGCGAAGCGCTGCGGCGCTTCTTGGCCAAGGAGCGGGCGCACGCCGACCGCGACGCCTACTACGTTCGGATCGCCATGAGCGGCAACGTCTTCGATTCGGCGCGCGTGTTCGGGAGCCGCTCCGCGTGGCGCTTCACCGGCGTGGTGCACGAGGTGCTGACGCACGCGGAGCTCGGTGCGCCGAAGCGCCGCATCGAGGGCGTCACGGTGGTCCACCACACCGAAGCCGCGAGCGAGGCGCGATCGCGCGCCCGCTGGGAGCGCGACGTCGCCCTGCTGGAGCGCGAGACGACGCGCGACCCGGCGGCGACGCGGCCCGCGTTCTACCTCGGTCTCACACTGTACTGGCTCGGGCGGTACGACGAGGCCATCGCCGCCCTCGACCGGCGCATCCACCTGGGCGGCTGGGCCGAAGAGGTCTTTCACGCGAGGCTCACCAAGGCTCGGGCGGCCGGCGCCGCCAAGCGTCCCTGGGACAGCGTCCTCGCCATGTACCTCGAGGCGCACTCCGCCGCGCCGCACAGGGCCGAGCCACTGCACGATGTGGCCCTGCACTACGACGCCGCGGGCGATCACGCGCTCGCGCTCCTGTTCGCGCGGCGCGCCTACGAGCTGCCGCTGCCCGCGAAGGACACGCTCTTCGTGGAGCACGAGGTCTATCAATGGCGCGCGGCGGACCTGGTGGGCACGCACGCGTACTGGGTCGGCGAGCGCGCGCTCGGCGAGGCCGCCGCCGCCAAGGCCGCGCGCGCCGTCCCCGGCAACGAGCGGCTCGCCAAGAACCTGAGCTTCTACCGCCAGCGCCTGTGATCTAAGGAGAGCCGCCAAGCCGCGAAGGCGCCAAGTGAGGAGAAGCAAAACCTTCGGGGATTCTCTCTCTTGGCGACTTTGCGGCTTGGCGGCTCTCCCTCTTCTCGTGGGCTTTTTCAGCAGCCCTTTAGGGCGCCTCGATCTCCGCGGTCTCGTCGGAGGGCGGCTCCACCTCGGGGCCCTTGGCGCTTGCCTGCCACTTCTCGGCGAGCTCGCGCGCGATACGTTCGATGAGCGGCCGCGTCGTCTCGCGGTCGGTCGCGCTCACGAATTCGGCGTGCGGAAACTCTCGCCGCAGCGCGCGCAGCGTGACGAGGCTCGCCGCGTCGATCTTGTTGAAGACGACGAGGCGGGGGATCTCCGAAAGCTCCAGGTCGTCGAGGACCCGCAGGACAGTGCGGATATGCTCCTCGCGCGCCGGATCGCTCGCGTCGACGACATGCAGCAAGAGGTCCGCGTCCGCCGCCTCTTCGAACGTGGCGCGGAACGCCGCGAACAGATCCTTGGGCAAGTGGCGGATGAAGCCGACGGTATCGGTCATCACGACCTCGCGCTCGCCCCACCCCGCCCAGCCGCAGCGCAGCACCCGCGACCGCGTGTCGAGCGTGGCGAACAGGCGATCCTCGGCGAGCGCCTCGGAGCCCGTCAGCGTGTTGAGCAGCGTGCTCTTGCCCGCGTTGGTGTAGCCGACGATCGCCACCGTGGGGACCGACCCGCGCGTGCGCCGTCGACGACGCTGAGCGCGCTGCTTGGCCAGCTGCCGCAGCTGATGCTCCAGGTGGGTCACCCGCTCCTTGGCGCGCCGGCGGCCGATCTCGAGCGTGGTCTCGCCCGGTCCGCGGCCCCCGATCCCGCCCGTCAGGCGCGAGAGGCTGTCGTCTTTCTGCCCGAGGCGCGGCATCGCGTACTTCAGCTGCGCGAGCTCGACCTGCAGCTTGCCGTCGCGGCTCTCGGCGCGCTGGGCAAAGATGTCGAGGATCAGCTGCGAGCGATCGATCACCTTGAGGTCCGTCTGGCTTGCGATGGCGCTCGCCTGCGCCGGGGAGAGCTCGCGGTCGACGACGAGGACCGCCGCGTCGAGATCGATGGCGCGCACGACCACCTCTTCGAGCTTGCCCTTGCCCATCACGTGCTTCGGGTCGACGCGATCGCGCAGCTGCACGACGACGTCGACGACCTCGACCCCGGCCGTCCGCGCCAGATCGCGCAGCTCGCGCACGCTCTCCTCGGCGTCGCGCGCCGCCTGCGGCCCGCGGGATTTGTCGCCCACGTGAACCAGGATGGCCCGCCCGTCCTTCGCGCCGACCGTGCGCGCCCGGGCGCGGCGCGCGAACTCGGCCTCGAGCCCCACCATCAAGCGCCCCACGTCCGCGTGGGCTTGCGGCTGCCCGAAGAGCGCGGGCCCGATCTCCCGGTACGTCGCGCCACCCGCGTCGGCCGGGACGTTGTGCGCCCAGCAGAGGGTCTTCGGTTCGCCGTTCGGCGCGATCTGGATCGCGGCGACCAGATCGAGGCGCAGCCGCACGAGGTCGACGAGATCGTCGCGCGTCAGAGGCTCGCCCCGAAGGTGCGTGTGCACGAGACGAATGCCCCGGAAGCGCCCCTCGGCAGCGCGCAGGCGCCCCACGTCCGGGAGCATCAGCCGCGACGCGTCGCCCACGACCACGAACTCGACCTGCCCGGACCGATGCACGAGCACGCCCACCTGCCGCCCGATCTCGACGGACACGGCCACGAGCGACCGCGTCAGCTCGGTCGTCGTGATGTCGTCGGCGGGGACGCGACGCCGATAAAGACGCTCGAGGGCCCGCAGCGCCGAAGGCGGCAGGCCGCTCGTGTGACCGAAGACGTCGATGCGACCCGCCTAGCGCGCGTCGGCCGCGGCGACGCCGTCGGCGATCGGATCGCGCTCCGGCTGCTCGCCCTGGAAGTCCTCCTGGTAGGAGCCGATCTCGGCGTCCATCTTGATCTCACTCCAGGTCGGCGTCGTCCATTCCATGGTCGCTTCTTCCTTCCGAGACGGTGAGTCTGGCGCGTTCCCGGGGCGGTTGCAACCAGCGACTTGTCGACACGCTCGGGGCAGAGCCCCGCCGGGAGTCAGGACGAGGCGAGGCGGGACTCGTACCAATCGAGCGCCGTCTGGGTCACGCGACGGAGGCGGAACGCCTCGGCGTGGGTGCGCGCGGCTTCGGAGGCAGCCCGAAGCCGCTCCGGCGCCGCAAGGAGCTCGAGAATACGGGCGGCCCAGGTCCCCGGATCGAAGCTGGCCTCCAGCCAGCCGTTCTCACCGTCGACGATCGCGTCGCGCATGCCCGAGTTGCCCGCCGCCAGGGATGGACACCCGCACGCCATCGCCTCGAGCATCGTGAAGGGCATTCCCTCGATGCGCGACGGCATCAGCAGCAGGGCGGTCTCGTGGTACAGGGTACGAAGCTCCGGGTCCTCGAGGCGCGGTACGACGCGCAAGCGTTCGGACGGCACGCCCGCCAGAGCGGCGCGGATGTCGGCCTCGCCGCCGAGCGTCCCGGCGACGACCACCGAGACGTCCGCTCGCACCCGCATCACCTTGGCCAAGGCCGCGCTGAGGACGTCCGCGCCCTTCCGGAACGTCCAGGTCCCCACGAACGCGAGTTGCGTCGGGCGGCGCGGCACGGAGGCGCGCTCGAAGAAGGCGCCTTCGATCGCGTGAGGAATGAACGTCATCGCTGCGCGCGGAACCCGGTATCGGGCCACGTAAAAGTCGACGTCTTCACGGCTCACGCACCAGACGCCGTCAGCGAAACGCATCGTCGCGCGCGCTGGGACGTGGGCGCGCAGAAAGCGGAGCATCCCCGTCTTGCCCGGGTAAAACCTCAGGGCCCGCTCGTCGGCGGCGTACGACATGACGGTCACCTCGCTACGAAGCAAGCCGGCACGGCGCGCAGCGATGAATGCGGGCGCGCACCCCGAGTGCACGTTGATCACGTCCGGCGGGTCCCTAAGCAGGTCGCGCACCGTGCCGGCGAGCAGTCGCGCCCCCGGGATGCGCGCGTCGACGGGCCCCACGCCCGTGGAGGCGCAGTCTTCCTCGAAGGCGAGCGTCGCACGGACGCCGAGCTCGCGGAGCCCCGCGGCGTGGAGCATCATGTGGCGACGCATGCCGCCGGGGACGGCGGAAGGGATCGCCGCGCCGATCCACACGTGGGAAACCGAGTTTTCGACCATTTCGTCGAGGCGGCGCAATCTCGCAGGTCGACGCCCGGCCGGCAAGGCGCCTCGTTGCAGCTCTTCACCCAGTCCGCTAGGTAGCCGTCCCCACAATGCGGGTGATGACGCACTTCGCGCGCTGGCTTGTAGGGATCGACCGTGCCGAGTCGCAGACCAACGAGCGCGAACGGGCACACCTGGTCCGGCACGCCACCAACCGTCGAAGGCTCGTCGAGATCGGCGTCTGGGAGGGGCTCACCACGTCAAGCCTACGGCGCGCGATGCCGCCGGACGCGGAGCTCATCTGCGTCGATCCGTACCCGGTCGGGCGGCTCGGGTTCTCGACGCAACGGATCATCGCCACGGCCGAGGTAAACCGAGTTCGCAACGGACGCGTGCGATGGATCCGCGCCACGGGGGCGGAGGCGGGCAGGAGGTACTCGAGCGACGCCGGAGGGCCCATCGACTTCGTCTTCATCGACGGGGACCACACGTACGACGGGCTCCGCGCCGACTGGGAGACGTGGAGTCCGCTCGTGGCGCGAGGCGGGGTCATCGCCCTCCACGACAGCCGCTCGTCCAAGGAGCGCAGCCTGGACGACGCGGGAAGCGCCATCTTCACGCGCGAGGTGATCCTGAACGACAAGCGCTACCGGGAGCTCGAGCCAGTCGACACCCTCACGGTCGTCGAGCGCGTCGAGTCGTAGGTTCCGGTCAGGGCTTGGACGCCGCGACGAACGAGTGGTGTCCGACCCAGCGCGTCAGCATCCGCGCCGCGTCGAGCCGGGCAAAGCGGATCGCCGGTCGGCCGGGGAAGGGCAAATAGTGACCCACGGCGTCGACGGCCAGCACGCGCAGACCGGCCCGCGACACCCACCGCAACGTGCGCGGCAGCGACGTGACCTGGTTTATCGGTTGCCCGACTTCCTGGAAACGTCGCCCGCGCATCCGCAGGTAGATGCGATAGAGTCCCATGGTGTTGAGGTAGCTCGGGGTGGTCAGAAACAGCCGCCCGCCAGGCCGGAGCACGCGGGCGAGCTCGCGCACGGCGCGGGCAGGGTCCGGCACGTGCTCGACCGTCTCGCAAGATATGACCGTGTCGAACGAGGCGTCGGCGCGCGGGATGTTTTGGATGTCGCCGAACTCCCAGATGACCCGCGATAGCCCCGCGGCGGCGGCCGCTGCGCGCCCCTTGTGCACGGCGACCTCGGAGAAGTCCATCGCGACCTGCTCCGCAGGCGACGAGGAGCGCGCGATCCACGCGCTGAACCCTCCTCGGCCGCAGCCGATTTCGAGGACGCGACGGCCGTCGAGATCGCGGCCCGGGTCGAGGTGCGCCTTCACGAGCTCGTGCCACGGCGAGTCCGCTCCGTCGTCTAGCTCGAACTGCGCGTGCCATCGGTCGTAGTCCCCGCGAGCGGTGTCGGCTGCGTCAGCGTCCATGCCGGGCAAGGTACAGAAGGCGCGGCCCTCATCTCAAGGCCGGTTCGAGGCGGCTCAAGCACCGCGCGCACGTCCTTGAACTGCCACGTCACCGCCGGTAACTTCGCCGCCGTCCGCCACATGGTGCACGCGGACCGCTTCACGACGAGCAAGCCCCGTTTGGTGCGGCCGATGAAGATCCTGCTCTGCTCCCAGAACCCCCTCGACGCGCGGCTCGGAGCGGCCAAGGTCCTCATCGAGCTGGCCGCCTTGCTGGAGAAGCTCGGTTGGCGTTGCCGGCTCGCCTCGAACACCGACATCTGGCCGGGATCCCGCGGGGAGGACTCGATACGGGCGACGTCCCGCTTCGTCTTCGCGATGGCGCGCTTCGTGGAGCGGTACGCCAAGGACTTCGACGTCATCGACTACGACCAGACGGTGCTGCCGTTTCCGCGCAGCCGCTTCGAGCCGTCGACGCTCCTCGTCGCCCGCTCGGCCCTCTTGAATTACTACGCGAAAACGGTCCGCGTTCCCCAGGTCCGCGGGCCGCGCGCCCTCGCCGGGGCGGTACTGCGGGGGCCGGTGCGCGCCGTCACGCGTGACTTCAACATCTGGCTGTCGAGCCGCACCTTTGACTCCGCCGACCTCATCAACGTCAACAACGACCGCGATCGTCCGGAGCTCGTCCAGAGGGGATTCGACGAGCAAAAGATCATCGTCGTCCCCCTCGGCCTGACCGAGGCCCGGCTGGCGGCCTTCGCCGCGGCAGCCCCGCCGGCACCCCCGACGCCGCGCGTCGCCTTCGTCGGCACCTTCGAGCCCCGAAAGGGCGCCCTCGACTTCCCGGAGATCGTGCGTCAGGTCACCGCCGCCGTTCGGGATTGCAAATTTCGCCTGCTCGGATCGAGGTACCTCGACGAATCGCGGGTGCGCGCTTTTTTCTCCGAGAGTCTGCGCGACCGCCTCGAAGTGATCCCGACCTACGAGCCAGACGCGCTCCCTGGTCTGCTACGCGACTGCTCGCTCGGCGTATTTCCGTCGTACTATGAGGGCTTCGGACTGGGGGTGATCGAGATGCTCGCGGCCTCGCTGCCCGTCGTGGCGTACGACGTCCCCGGCCCGGCCATGATTCTGGGCAGCGAATCGCTCGTGCCGCGCGGCGCTGCAGCGCAGCTTGCCGCCCGGGTGGTCGAGCTATTGACCGATCCGGCGCGGCTTCAGGCCGCGCGGGTCCGGGCGCGAGCGCGCGCGAGCGATTTTACCTGGGAGCGAGCCGCCAAGCTCACGAGCGACGAGTACTCCGAGCGGGTCATGCGGCTCCGGGACGCTACTTGTTGACCCGCTCCAGGTACTGGCCCGTGCGGGTGTCGATCTTCACCCACTCCCCCTCCTTGATGAAGAGGGGCACGTTGACCGTGGCGCCCGTGGACAGCGTGGCCGGCTTGGTGGCGCCGCTGGCCGTGTCGCCCTTGATGCCCGGCTCGCTCGCGGTGATCTGCAAGACGACGCTGGGCGGCAGCTCGATGCCGATCGCGTTGCCGTTGTAGATGGTGACGTCGCAGTCCATGCCCTCGGCGAGAAACCGTGTCTCGTCGCCGACCTTGTCCTTCATCACGTGGATCTGCTCGCCGGTGCTCGTCTCCATGAAGACGAGGCTGTCGCCCTCGTCCCACGAGAACGACATCTTGCGCGTGTCGACGTCGGCCAGCTCGACCGACTCGCCCGACTTCCACGTGCGCTCGATCACGTTGCCCGACTGCAGATTGCGGATACGGCAGCGCGTGAACGCTTGGCCCTTGCCCGGCTTGACGAACTGATGCTCGACCACCGCGTACGGGACGCCGTCGATCTGAATTTTGATTCCCTTGCGGATGTCCGTCGTCATCATGGAGGATTGAGGCGCGAGCTAGCACGCCCCGCCCCTCACGGGCAACCGGACGGGCCCGGTGAACCTGGGCCCGCGAGGGCCTGCAGCGCCGCTCGAGCGCCCAGGAATCGGTCGCGGTCGACCGCGCTCGGGATACCCGCCACGGCCCCCTGGAACGAGTACTGCCAGAACGCGGCGGTCGACCAGGGCGCCGGGACGTCGAGGCACGGGAGGCCCGCGTCGCCGACGGCATCGCCGCTCGCGGGGATCCACGCGAGGTAGAGCGGGTAGGCCTCGAAGCCCGTCGTGTCGATGCCGTTGTCGGCGAAGTAGCTCGCGTACGTGTACACGAGGGGCGTCCGCCCGAGCCCATGGGCGACGGCACCGAGGAAAGCCAGCATGCGGGTGCGGATGTCGGCCGCGCTCGCGTCGCCCGCCGACCCCGTGCCGAGGCAGTCCGCGTCGCCATCGGGGCACTCGATGTCGAGCACGGGGGGCAGCTCGCTCGCGGAAGCACCGACCACCGACAGAAAGTGCGCCGCCTGCGACGCGCCGTCCTCGGTCGGGTCGAAGAAGTGGTAGGCGCCGCGGACCACGCCGGCGCCCGCCGACCCCGCCCAGTTGGCTGCGAACGTGGCTTGCGTGTCGTAGGTGCCCTGCGTGGCCTTGATGAACGCGAACTCGACGCCCGCATCGCGCACGGACGGCCAGTCGATCGCCCCCTGCCCGTCGAAGACGTCGATGCCCTCGACCACCGCCGGGGGGCACTGCGTGGTGCGATCGATCGCGGCGAGCGCCGCCCGATCGACCGAAAGCCCCGCCGGCGGCGAGCGCGCCGACGAGCCGCACGCGACGAGCGCTGGCGCCAGGGCGAGAAATGCCATACTCGCGCCCCGATGCACGAGGTGGACGACGAGCTGCAGGAGATCAAGCGCGAGATCATCGAATCGCGGGGCCTCGTCATCAAGACGAACAACCTGACCAACGCGCTCAGCGCCGACATCAAGTCGATCGCCAAGCGGCAGCAGGCCTACGAGAGTCGTCTCGTGTGGAACAGCGCCACGGCGTACGCCGTCTTTGTCATCGTGGTGTTCGCGGCGTTCAAGTTCCTGGTCGACGCGCGCGTCGACGCCATCGAGGGGACGAGCAAGCACCTGCGCGACGAGAACGTGCGCCTCAAGCAATCGCTCGACGAGGCGCGGACGCGCGAAGCCGAGCGGCAGGCCGCCGAGCTCGAGGCGGCGAAGTTTTACGACCTCGTCAAGCAGGGCAAGCGCTCGGACCTCATCAAAGGCTGGGACTCGATGCGCACCAAGCCACTCACCAAGGCCGAGTCGCAGTTCTTGGCCGACGCCGTGGAGCGGGCGAAGACCGACCAAGCGGTGGTGCTGTATCTGCAAGGCCTGGAGAGCGCGCGGCTGCAGCGCTGGCAAGAAGCGGCGACGTCGTTCGAAGAATCGCTCCACTACGAAGACGGCGGGGCGGTGGCGCCGCAGGCCAAGCTGGCGCTCGGCAGCGCGTATCGAAAGCTCCACAAGCAAAAGGACGCCATCGCCGTGCTCGGGCCGCTGGCCGAGTCGACGGTGGACAAAGAAGTGGTGGACGACGCGCTCGACGAGCTGGCCTGGTGCCAGACGGAGATCGAGGCCTTCAACGACGCGAAGAACACGTGGCGCACGCTGCTGCGCAAGTTCCCCGACTCGCACTTTGCGCCCGAGGCCAAGGTGGCCCTGCAGGCGCTGACGTTGACGCACTAGCATCGTGGCCCAGTCGGGCCGGGGTGGCCGGCGGTTGCGGGCGATGGGTCACGACGCCTCGATCCACTGCCGAACGCTCTCCTGCGAAGCGCCGAGGAGCTCCCCGGCATCCCGGAGCGAGAGTCCGACCCGCTTCGTGAGGGCGAGGGCTGCTTTGACGTTGAGCGATCGCAGCTCGACCTCCATGGCCTCCTGCTTCGAGCGGGCCGACCGCTGAGCGCTCACCAGCCGGTCGACGTCGCCGGGAAGTCGAACATCATCGGTCAGGTGAGCTGCGTCCGCGCCGTGGTCGAACAAGGCCAAGGCCTCGCGGATGCGATCCCGAGCTTGGGCGATCGTCCGCCCCTGCGTGTGACAGCCCGCGACGCCCTTCACATGCGCGACCCAGAGCCCCTTCTCGTCGCGTTCGTACGACACCGTGTACGCTCTCTTTTTGGCCATTTTCCTCGCCCCTCTCGTCAGCTTCGGTGCTCCCGGAACCATCCCTCCCCAAAGCATGGTTCGAGGTCGCGCTCGATGGCGCGAAGAAGACCGGTGCCAAGATCCTCGGCCGCATGTACGGGCACGACCGTCTTGCAGTGGTCGCATTGGACGATGACGTGAGACCCTTTCTGCCTCAGCTGGACGCACCCACGCGTCCGAAGAAGTCTGAGCAGATCCTTACCGGTCAATGGAACGTAGGACCGATGGCACATCTGTCAAGTTGATTGACAGTTACCCACCCGTGGGCCCACGGTTTCCCCCCGTCGGGCGGTGCAGGCGAGAGGTTGCCTAGCCGGCTCGGGCTTTGCGCCCTTCGCGCGTTCGGCTACGCGACGAGCGTCCGGTACGCCTCGGACACCTCGGCGAAGCGCACGCTGAGCGCGCGGCGCTCTTCGGCGGTGGCCTCGGGGTGCAGGTCCGGGTGCAGCTCGCGCGCGAGCCGCCGGAAGGCCCTTCGGATCTCTTCGGCCCGTGTGCCCGGCTCGACCCCGAGCACCTGCCACGCGGTCCCGTCGTCCGACGACGCCGGCGCCACGTGACCCGCCCGCTCGCGCGCGCGACGCCGACCGTGCAAAAACTCCGTCGGCCCGAGCGGACCGCCCGCCCGCGTGCCGAGTGCACCACGCGGAGCGCGGAGCGCCACGCGAAACGACACGCGCGCATCCGTCAGCCGCTCGAGCACCGCGAGCCGCGACAAGATCTGCTGGCGCAAGGCATGGCCAACCACCGACGGCGCCACCCGGAAGTCGTCGACGAGGACTTCGCCGATGAGGCGCTGCGACGTCATCGCCCGCAGGATCGACTGCCGAAGCACCTGCTCGTCGGCCGCGCGCTCGCGCCGGAGGATCTCGGCCAGCGGCGGCGTCGCGTTCTCCACTTCGACCGCCGCCACCAGGCCCTCCACGAGGTACACGCGGTGCCCGCGCCCGCCGTCCTCGGCGAGCTCCAAGGTGCCTGTCGCCGCGGCGCGGTGCAGAGCGCCGAGGATGTCGCCGAGGGTGGATGAGCGGAGGCGGCCGGGGAGCTGCATGCTGCCGGGTACTGTGCGGTCGATGGGCCGAAGGGGGGCAAGTTCTCGGCGGGGCTGTTCTTGCGGGCGCGAGAGCGGTGAACAGCAGGTTAGTCCCCGACGACGATGTGACCGGTGACGGGCACCTCGTACGGCACACAGCTGTCGTGGGTCGCTCCAGCATCCGGGGACTCTCCGGGCGCGCCACGGCATTCGACGAGTCGCACGCGCGCCTCGACGTCGCCCGTCCCCTTCGTCCGGGCGACCAGGGCCAGCCCCCAGCGCCACGAATCGGGACGCCGGACCGTCGCGTCGCCCGGCCCGATGCGGCCGCGCAGCGCCGACGTAAACGGCGGCATATGCGTAAGCTCCACGTCGCCCCAGGTGATGCTCCCGCCGGGGAGCGCGATGACCTCCACCTCGCAGCGCACGCGCCCCGGCCCGTCGGCACGCTCGCACGTCATGAGCGCGCGCGGCGCCCCCGCGTCCTCGTCTCCGTCGGCGCGCAAGCTGGCAGGTGCGGCCAGGGTGGACGCCGCGAAGACCAGGAGGCAGGCGAAGGGGCGCACGGTCCCGTCCTTCGAATACCAGACAAACCTCCGCCGGAGCACTCGTCGCGCGGACGCCACGCCCGCCTCTCAGCGCGCGGCGTCGAGCGCTCTCAGGGCGGACCACGTCACACCATCGAGGGGCTTCAAGGCCATCGCACCCAGGGCTTTGACCCGTGCGGCCGGCCGATCGGAGCCCGCTCGAGCCAGCACACGCAGCAGCGCACGCGACGGCGACCTTGCACGGATCGCTCGCTGGAACAGAACGGCGTACGACGCGCGAGGCGCCGCCTGTCCCACGCGATCGCGCAACGCCGCCCAGCGCGCTGACCCTCGCGAATCGGCAAGCCAGCAAGCCACCAGCCAGACGAGCGTCGCCACGCTGCTGGCGCGCGCCAGATCGACGAAGCGCTCGTCGGAGAAGCCCGACTCGTCCGCGATGATCTCCAGGTCCCGCACGGCGGCCGGCCACGCGTCGATCAGCTTGTCCTTGAACGCGTTGACGCAGAGGAGCAGGGCATGGTCGTGGATCTCGGGCTGCCGGTACGGCACGCCGAACGGCCCGGGGCAGGGCGTCGCGCGGGCCATCATGGCGTCGACCGTGAGGTCACACAGCCCCGGCGGACCGACGTGCGACTCGAACTCGACAAGGAAACCGCGCACCTCGAACGAGAGCGTGCGGTAAGCGATCGATCGCTCGAGCAGGCGCCAGCCGGCCTCCTCGCCAAGACGCGCCACGCGGCCGAGATCGCGCGGCCGGACGCGAAGGTCGACGTCGCGAATCGGGCGCAAGCCCGGATCGGGATAGAGAGTGTACGCGGTCACGATGCCCTTGACCGGCAGCACGTCCACCGCGGCCCTGTCGCACGCGGCGAGGACGGCGCCAAGGACCAGGCGCGCGTGTGCGTGAACTGCGCGCTGCAGAGCGAGATCGTCGGCAGCCGGCGCCATGGCTTGTCCGCTGTCTACTCCAAACGGGCCCGAGGGCCCGAGGGATCCTTACCGGGCTGCCGCCGCCCCCGGCCCGTCGCGCTGGCCGGCCCCCGAAGGCGAGCGATCTCGGCCCCGGAGACGTCGGCCGTATCGATCGGCGCGCCACCCATCTCGATCCACGCGTGCGCGAGGAGCGGCGCCTGGCGCCGCGGGGTCACGCCGATGACGACGTCCGCGGTGGGTGCCCTCGCGGCCAGGGCAAGGGAGCGGCTGAGGCACGTGCCGTGGCGGAGGAGCGAGCGCGCGACGACGCGCGCCTCCTCGGGCGAGTCGATCGTCGGCAGCCACGCCCCAGCACGAATGACGACTCCGTGCGCTGTAATCGGCGCGCACCCCGCACGAAGGAGGCTCCATGCGGCGACATGGATCGCGAAGTCGCACAGGGGTAGCAGCGCTGCCGCGAGGGCGCCTTGCACTTCGTCCACGCGTGTCATACTACCGAGCTAAGCGGGGTAGGTAACTTTACGATGAAACGAAATACTCTTATCGCGTTGATGGTGTTGGGGTGGGGCGGCGCGAGCTGCCTGGCCGCATGTGGATCCTCCCCTCAGGGCGGAACGGGACCCATCCCGGACGCCGGGCCGGATGGAACGACGGAAGGCGGCGGACGTAGCAGCAGCGGCGCAAGCAGCAGCGGCGAGAGCAGCAGCGGCGCAAGCAGCGGAAGCAGCAGTGGCGAGAGCAGCAGCGGCGGCGCAAGCAGCGGAAGCAGCAGTGGCGAGAGCAGCAGCGGCGGCGCAAGCAGCAGTAGCGGAAGCAGCAGCGGCGCAAGCAGCAGCAACGGAAGCAGCAGCGGCGGCGATGCCTCGGCGCACGATGCGGCGGAAGCCTCCACCGAGTCCGACGGTTCAGACGCCACGGTTCATCAGGAGGCGTCAGCGAGCGGGTCGTCGTCCGGAAGCGGGTCGTCGTCCGGAAGCGGGTCGTCGTCCGGAAGCGGGTCGTCGTCCGGAAGCGGGTCGTCGTCCGGAAGCGGGTCGTCGTCCGGAAGCGGGT
>Ga0302325_10002245_pt1 | contig 47188 bp, 46 predicted proteins | sample Palsa_T0_2_FD_201948 | JGI IMG/M metagenome (GOLD analysis project Ga0302325, IMG submission 201948) | Peat permafrost microbial communities from Stordalen Mire near Abisko, Sweden - Palsa_T0_2 | ecosystem: Environmental > Terrestrial > Soil > Palsa > Peat permafrost | place: Sweden: Abisko...
CGCCGGAGCGCTCGAGCGCCGCAGCGTGCTCGGCGACGTCTCCTTGGAGCGCGAGCACGCCGACGTTGGGACGGAACACGCGGTTAGTTTCCGCGCGTAGCGAGCAGTTGCGTTGCGTCGAGCGTCCGAATGTCGAGTCCCGCCATCGCCTCGGAGATACCGAGCGAGCGGCAGGCCTCCAATACCACGGCGGGGTCGTTGAAGTGCGTCGTCGCGTCGACGACGGCTCGCGCGAATCGTTTTGGATCCTTCGATTTGAAGATTCCGCTGCCGACGAAGATTCCTTCGGCACCGAGCTGCATCATAAGGGCCGCATCGGCCGGCGTTGCGACGCCGCCCGCGCAGAAGAGCACCACCGGAAGCCTGCCGTTCTTCGCGACTTCCGCAACGAGATCGAGCGGTGCTCCGAGATCGCGCGCCCGCGCCACGAGCTCTTCTTTCGGCACGACGCTCAACTCGCGAATCGTGTCGCCGATCGCACGCATGTGACGGACCGCTTCGACGATGTTGCCGCTCCCGGCTTCGCCCTTGCTGCGAATCATCGCAGCGCCTTCGGCGATGCGCCGCAGCGCTTCGCCCAAATCGCGTGCGCCGCAGACGAACGGCGTCGTGAACGCGTGCTTGTCGACGTGATACTTATCGTCGGCCGGCGTGAGCACTTCCGATTCATCGATATAGTCGACGCCCAACTGTTGCAGCACTTGCGCCTCGGCGAAGTGACCGATGCGCACCTTGGCCATCACCGGAATCGTGACCGTATCCATGATGCCGCGAATCAGATCGATCGCGCTCATCCGCGCGACGCCGCCGGCGGCGCGAATATCGGCGGGAATGCGCTCGAGCGCCATAACGGCGACGGCGCCGGCTTCCTGGGCGATCGCGGCATGTTCGGGCGTGACCACGTCCATAATGACGCCGCCCTTGAGCATCTGTGCGAGCCCGCGCTTGACGGTGACGGTACCGGTGCTTTCCATGTTTCTATCTTAACAGGCGATCCCAATGAGAACATTGGGAACGCCGGTTACGGCGGCGCGGGGCTGGCGGCCGGCGGGGCGGTGCCGCTGGGCGGGCTCAGGTAATCCTCAGCGGCCGGCGGCGACGGGGCGAGGGTCGGGAACGGACTCTGGCGCCAAATCGGAATGTTCGGATTGGGGGTCGGTGTCGGAACCGGCGTAGGCCGCGGCTTCGGCGTCGGAACCAGCGTTGGGAGCGGCTGGGGCGGCACCCGCGGATCGGGGAAATGCGGGTCGCCGGCCGCCGAGAGCGCCTGCGAGCTCTTCCAATCTGGACCGTACGGTTGCGGCGACCCCGCGGGCGCCGGCGTCACGGCTTGCGGATTGACCGACTGCAGCGTTTGCTCGTTGGCTTGCCCGATGACGCGGTTACCCATGCGCTCGCCGACCGCGACTGCGATCAGCAGAACCGCGGCGCCTGTCGCCAGCAGAATGGTCGGGAAGCGCACCCAGGGCTTCATGATGCTGGGCTATTATACCCGAGCGAGCGGGCGGACGACGTCGAGCTTGGCCGCACGCGCGCGGCGGTCGCTCGGCTTTCCGATCAGATGGACTTCGCGCAGCTCGCCCGGCGCCATATCGACGCGGGCGGTGTGCCCGCGAAACTCGAGCAGCACGTTGCGGGCTCGATCGAGCTGGTTGCCGAGAAAGATCCGCACCGCCCCCGCTTCGTCTTCAAACGCGATCGCGCCGACCTCGACCGGCGAGGTGGCGACTTCGTCGCTCACGTCGCGTCCGGCGTGGATGCACGTAAAGGGCTCTTCGGCCGAGAGCTCCGGCATGTCGCCGTAGATCGTGTTGCTTCGAAGATCGACGACGTAGGTGCAGCGACGCCCGCCCCAATGAACGCGCGCGGCCGCCACCCATTGCCAATCCTTCGGGCGCAGCGGCGCGAGATGCGGCCGCCCGCTCGTGCGGTACCCGTTGAGCCCGCCGACGGTCTCTGCGACCGCCCACAAATACTTCGCGCCGGTCCACGGCGAGAGATACATCCCGCGATTGCTCAGCGATCCACCGTCGAACCATTCCGCGAACTCGCCCGGCACGGTATTGCGCTGACTCCCTACTTCCATCGCCGCGTACGAAGCCTCGAGAAAGTGGACGGCTTCGTCGGTCATCCCGTTGCGCGCGAGCGCGACGGAGCACCAGATGGTGAGATCGGGCCAGATGCCGCCGAGTAAGCCGGAGCCGTACGACGGGAAGTACCACGCGTCGGCGGTCGAGATCGTGCGCAATCCGACCGGCGTCACAAAATCGGCTTCCTGCAGGCGAGCGAGAATCGCCCTCCGCTGCGTGGGGTCGGCGATGCCGAACAGCACCGGAAAGATCTCGTCGGCCGTGAAGTTGTCTTGATAGTTACCGTCCTGGTCGTAGTTGAGCACGAACGCGCCGGTATCGTCGTTGTAGAGATAATCCATCATCGCCGCGCGCATGCGCTGTGCCTCGGCGCTATAGCGCTCCCAGTGGTCGTTGTCGCCGACGACCGCACAGAGCATCGCCGCCGCCTCGAGCGCGTAGGCAGATTCTGCATTGATCTCCGTGACGGCGCCGTCGAGCGTGTAGTACGGGATGATGTTGCGCCACGACGAGATGCCGTACATATCCACGCCCTTGGCCCGGCAGTAGATCAATCCGTGATCGTCGCGCTGGCTGAGCAGGTAGTCGGTCAGCTTGATCACGAGGCCGATTCGCTCGCGCACCCAGCCGTCGTCGAGCGTGGCGTTGTAGTGGTGCAGCATCGCGATGACATGCAGCGGCGTATCGTCGTTGATGTTGAGATCGTAATCGGTTTTATAGCCGCTGACGCCGCGAACGTATTCGACCATCAGGCCGCTCTCCTCGACGGCGGCGTTGAAGACTTCGAGCGCGTTGCGGCTGAACTCGGGCCAAAAGTAATCGAAGCCGTGGACGAGCCACGAGGTATCGCGCGACACCAGAATGTCCGAGGGCGGCGAGTTCGTCGCGCCCCAGCCTTGCGGATACTCCTTGACGATCCGAAGCATATTGGCTTTCGCCCACGCGACGCCGCGGCTGATCACCGGCGAGGGGACCAAAAACCGAGCGTCCGCGAGACGCTCGGTAAAATATCCTTGGGTATCGTGCAGCGCACGCGGGTCGCGCAAAAGCGCTTCCAGCACCGGCCGGCTTCGCTCGGTTCCGTCTTTATGATAGACGACGGCCAAGCGCAGCGACTCTCGCGCGCCGGCGGCGACGGAGATTCGGTATTCGAACGAGCCGAAGATGCGCCGGCTCACGAGCTCGGCTTGCGCCGGTGTGACGTCGTCGAGCATCTCCGCGGCCGTTGCCTTCTTGAGCGTTCCGCGGCGCATGGATTTGAGCAGCACCTGCTCGCGCAGCGAGAGCTCGACCGCAACCGGGTCGCGCGAGCCGCCCCACCATCGCTCCCCGCCGGTCTCGAGATTCCTCGAACAGATGAAGCGCCCGTCGTTCCACGCCCGCACTTCGTGCTCCGGCTCGCCGTAGAAGCGCTGCCCCACGAGCATCGCCCACGGAAAGACGCCGACCTCGGCCTGCTGCGCGCCGGGATTATAGAGCGTTATGTCAACCACGAACGAGACGGACCGATCGAACTCGTTGCCGTGCGGCACGTAGAACGCCTCGGTCACGTGCACGCGATGGTCGAGCGTGAACTCGGAAACTTGCGCGTAGGGGAGAAACGTGAGATCGCGCTCGATTTGATGCGGGAAGAACGTGGCGTCGGCGAACCGGTAGGCGATGTGGTGCGTTCCGAAAATGATCTGATCGGTATCGGCGTCCCATAGCCCGCGCACGCCGCCCTTTGCGGTGGATTGGGCGTACGTCTTGAAGTTACCGAGCAGCAGACCGTACGGTGTCTGCGATTCGTGCAAGACGTAGGCGCAGAACTCGTTGCGTTGCGCGTCGTAACTCAGACCCATTCGATCAGGTTCCTTACCGCTGGTAGTGCGGCGCCGAACGCAAAGGCGCCTCCTCGCGCGACGGCAAACGGATGCTCGGCATGGTCACGGTGCCGGCTCCGGCAAAAATCAACCTCACGCTCGAGGTGCTCGCTCGGCGTGCCGACGGATATCACGGCATCCGAAGCGTAATGGTGCCGCTCGACCTGGCGGACGTGCTGACGATCGAGCCGAGTGCGCGCTACGAGTTCGCATGCGACCGCAGCGATCTCGATATCGAAAGCAATCTTGCGGCCCGCGCGATTCGCGCGCTCGGCACGACGCCGCCGGTTCGGATCCGCCTGCACAAGCACATACCGGTGCAAGCGGGCCTGGGCGGCGGCTCGAGCGACGCGGCCGCGGTGCTGCGCGCGGCGATGTCCGGTGCCTTAGGCACGGTGCCGCGCCTCGATTGGCTCGCCGTCGCGCGAAGCCTCGGGTCGGACGTGCCGTTCTTTCTCGCGGAGACGGCGGCCCTGGTGGAAGGAACCGGCGAGCGCGTCACCCCGGCGGGCTCGCCTCCGGCCTGGCACGTGCTCGTCGTGAAGCCGCCGGCCGCAGTGTCGACCGCCGAGGCGTACGCATCGATCGATCGTGCGCCCCGCCCTCAGCGCCCGCGCAACGAATCGGTCTCGATCGCGTTGCTTGAAGCGCTGCAGCGCGCCGACTTCCGCAGCGTCGAAACGTTGATGCACAACGACTTTCAAGCGCCGATCGCCGAGCAAACGCCTGCGGTCGCGACGGCGCTTGCGGCGCTGCGTCAAGCCGGCGCGAGCAACGCGCTGCTCGCCGGCTCCGGCTCGTGCGTCTTCACGCTCGCGCAGGATCGCGCGGGAATCGAGCGTGTCGTCGAACGGATCTCGCTGCCGCCGGAGTACGAACGCTACGTCACGGCCTTCGCGGCGACGCCCGCGTGGCGCTAGCAGTTATGGACGCCGTCGTGCTGGCGGGGGGTCCGCAAGACGACGTGGCGCGCCTGCAGCCGGGAGCCCCGAACAAGGCATTCGTCGACATTCTCGGCACGACGCTGGTCGGGCGCGTCCTCGCCGCGCTCCGGCAATCGCCGTCCATCGCGCGCATCGTCGTCGTCGCGCCGCCGAGCATGCGCGACCACCGCGATCTCGTGGACGCCGACGAGCTCCGTCCCGACGGCATACGGATCACCGAGAGCCTGCGCAACGGTCTTCACGGCTTCGACGGCGATCGCGACCTGTTGATCGTGGCGTCGGATCTTCCGATCCTCACCGTCGCGTCGATCGAGGATTTCGTCGCGCGCGTTCCGCCCCTGCAGGCCGACGTCGTCTACGGCTGCGTAGAGCAGCGCGCGCATCTGGCGCGATTTCCCGAGGTGCCCCACACGTGGGCGCGGATGCGCGACGGCACGTTCTGCGGCGGCGGGATGGTGGCGATGAAGCCGCGCTCGCTGCCGCTGCTCGAACGCTTCATCGAGCGTCTCGGCGCCGCGCGTAAGCATCCGTTCAGGCTCGCTTCGCTCTTCGGATGGGACATGCTCGCGCGATTCGCGGTGGGCGGCTTGAGCGTTGCCGCGGCCGAAGCGCGCGCGGCGAAGATTCTCGGCGCGCCGGTTCGCGCGCTCGTCTCGCTCTATCCCGAAACCGCCGTCAACGTCGACCGCACCGGCGACGTCGCGCTGGCACGCCGCCTCGTGGCTACGGAGATCGCCAGCGTTTGAAGAGCTCGTTCGCGATCCCGAACTGATCGAGCGCCTTCCCGACCGTATGCGCGATGATATCGTCCACGCTCTGCGGGTTGGCGTACATTGCGGGAATCGGCGGTAAGATCACCGCGCCGGTCTCGGCGAGTTGCGCGAGCGTTCGGAGATGCCCTAGATGCAGCGGCGTCTCCCGAACGACGAGCACCAGCCGCCGCTTCTCCTTGAGGCATACGTCGGCCGCTCGAACGAGCAAGTTGGAGTTGATCGAATAGGCGATCGCGCTCGCACTCTTCATCGAGCACGGGATCACCAGCATCCCGTCGGTGAGGAACGAGCCGCTCGAAATGGCGGCGGCGAGATCGTCGTCGCGGTGCGCGACGTCGGCGAGCGACTCGAAGTCGTCGGAGGACATCTCGGTTTCGAGCTCGATGGTGCGCCGCGCCGCCGAGGTGAGCACGAGATGCGTCTCGACTCCCCCGATCGCGCGTAGCGCCTGGAGTACCATATATCCGTAAAGGCTGCCGCTCGCGCCCGTAATGCCGACAATGATCCGCCGCATCTTTGGGGCGTTACTACACCGCGTGCAGGGGCGCCTGGTGGGAACTGTAACACATTTCCTAGTGCTCCCCGCTTCCGCGCAGGTTCGTTCCTTTCTCGAGCACGCCGTAACCTGGCATCGCACGGAGTCCGATGAATCGCTCGTACGACTGCTGCGTTCGCCGCATTCCGGCGTCCCGCACGACGCCGGCGCCGCGTATGCAACGCTCGCCGCACGGACGGAGTCGTTGCTGGATGCAATCGAACGCGGACAGCTGGCCCTCCCGCCGAGCGACCGGGACCCGCTGCTCCGTTTCGCCGGCCGCATGCGGCGCATCCGCGCGATCGTGCCGGGCGAAACGGACGCCGCGATCGCACGCGCGGTCGCCGAGTTCTTCGCACTCGTCGAGCGCGACGAGCCGGATCGCGGCGCCGGCTCGGTTGCCGGCCCGAGCGAACCCATCGCGCTCGCCGAGCCGCTTGCGGCCGAAGAACCGGCCGGAGTTGCGCCGTGGCAGAAACACTTTAGCGCGTCGGCTCTCAATACGTATGTCGAGTGCTCCCGCAAGTGGTTCTATAAGTATGCGTGCGCCGCCGTGGAGGATCCCGGCTCCGCGGCCTCGGCCTACGGCAGCGCGTTTCACCTCGCGCTCGAGGATTTTCACGGCGAGTATCCACGCCCGTCGAGCGCCGACGAAGCCGAGATGCGACGGCGAATCCGCGAGTGGGTCGCCTGGGCATTCGAGCGCAACCGCAACGGCTTCGACACCCAAGTCGAGTTCGAGCTCCAAGTGCGGCGCGCGCAGCGAACCGCACAACGGTACGTGGATTGGCTGCTCGTGCAGGCTAAGAACGCGCCCATCGAGGTGATCGGGCGCGAGGTCGCCGCCGAAATCGCGCTGCACGACCGGCCCTTTATCGGCTACATCGATCGCCTCGACCGCGACGAACGCAGCGGCGGGGTCCGCGTCGTGGATTATAAGACCGGCAGCATCGCAAAAAGTCCGGCCGAGTACGCCGAAAAAGTGCGCGCGTACGCGGATTTTCAGTTGCCCTTCTACTACTGGGCGCGAACCGCGGCGGGCGACCGCGTCACGCATTTGGTGCTGATACCGCTGCGAGACGCCCTGCTCGACGTTCGGCCGGTCGTTCTGGCGGTCGGCTCCAATATTTCGATTCAAGATCTGGAGCGCAGCCGGACCCGCATGACGGAGCTTGGCGACCGACTCGCCTCGGGAACGATCCGGCATTTTGAAACCGCCGCCGATGCCTCGCCGTGCACGTATTGCTCGTACGCGTTCGCCTGCGCGGCGAAGCCGCCGGCGCAGGCCCAACGATTCGGCAGTTGATCGCACTCGAGCTGCGCGGTGACCAGCGCCGGGCGATCGACGCGCCGCACGACGCATGCTTCGCGATCGGCGGCGCGTCCGCCACAGGCAAGAGCACCGCGCTGCGCGCGCGCGTCGCGCGCGCAGGCGAGCTGTATCCCGAGGCCGATCCGCTCGTGATCGGCGAGGGCAGCAGCCTCGCAGCGTACGCTGCCGGTCTGCTGCGCGAATGCGGCGCCGCGATCGAGCTCGTCGACGACGTAGATGCCGAACTGACGTTTTCGCAAGCGTGCGCGCCGCTCTTCGCGATGGAATGGGAAGAGTTCGCGGCGCATCAGGTGGACCCCGAGGTGCCGGGACTCCGTTCACCGCAGCGATTCCTCGAGTCGGCATTTCGTTTGATTCGGCGGCTGCGCGATGCGTCGGTGACGCCCGCGCATTTTCTCGACCGCGCCCTCGTTTCGGCGACCGAGTTCTACGCGAAACCGCCGAACTTCGCTGACCCCGCGCTCCTCGCCGCGACCAAGGCGACGTTCCGCGACTCGCTCGAGGTCACGGCGCAGGATCTGCGCGCGCAACGGCTGCGCGAGATCGACCTGGCGAAGATCCTCGCCAAACTCTACGATCGGTACGTCGATCTGGTTGCGTCGAGCGGGCGGATGACCGGCCGCGATGCCGTCATCGCGGCGACGCGCGCGCTGCTCGACGACGCGGCGTACGCAACGCGCCTCCGCGACCGCCATCGCTTCGCGTTCGTGGACGACGCGCAAGAGCTCACGCCTGCCGAGATGGGATTGCTGGCTGCGATCTTCGGCGACGCGCTCGAGGGCGTTACGCTCTGCGGCGATCCGGCGGCCGCCATCTCCGCGCTGCGCATAACGGCGCCGGAAGCCACGTTCGCGCTCGCACGCTCGACGGTCGTGCTGCGCGCCGAATACCGAAAGCCCTCGCGCGAGATCCGACGCGCGGCGACTGCAAGCGACGAAGCGGCGCTGATCGCGCGACGAGTCGGTGAGTGGATCGACGACGGTGTCGCGCCGGAGCGCATCGCGGTGCTCTTCCGCTCGGTGCGATGCGTCGAGGGGTACGAAACCGCACTCCTCGATGCCGGGATTCCGGTTGCCGTCGCCGGCGACGTCAATGCGTACGCCGACCGGCGCGCCCTCGACGCGCTCGCACTCCTGTGGAACGTCTACGACCCGTTTCGGCACGACTGGCTGCTGCGAACGCTCGGCAATCCCGCGATGGGACTCTCGGATGCATCGCTGGCAATCCTCTGCGCCGAGCCTCCCGATCCGCAGCGTCCGCTCTTTGCCTTCGACATTGAACCGGCGCCGACGGCACGCGCGAGCCGGTGGAGCGCCAAGCGCGACTTGCGCCTTGGATGGAACGTGATCAAGGGCGAACAAGACGACGCGCTCGCCGAGGATGCGGCGGCCCGCGTCCGCCGCTTTCGCGCGCAACGCGAACGGTGGGTAGCGCTGATGCACGCGGCATCGTTCGATGCCTTCGCGAGGACCGTGTGGAGCGAAGGGCTCGCGCGCGAGGGCGAACCCGGCTCGGCGCGCGCGCGCGCGCAGCAGTTGGCGCTGCGACGTCTGCTCGACGGCTTGAACCAGCGGGTCGCGGAGACTCCGGGCGCGAGCATCGGCGAGATCCTCGCATACGCGCAGCGGCGCCTCGATAGCGACGTGGATGCGTGGATCCTCGACGGGCCGCACGACGGCTGCGTTGCGATGCGCAGCATCGAGGCAGCGCGCGGCTGCGAGTTTCGACGGGTCGTGGTCGCCGACGTTCGGCCCGGCGCTTTTCCACGGTGGTACTCGCCCGAAGCGTTTCTCTTCAGCCCGCGGCTTGGAATGATCCCGAAGGAGTGCGCCGGCGCGGCGCGCGCCGCACGCACCGCAAAGTTCACCTATTACACCTATCGCTCGAAAGCGTCGCAGCGTTACTTCGATCGCGAGCGGCGAGCGCTGACGTATGCGATCGCTCGCGCGAGCGAGAGCGCGCTCCTCACCGCATCCGGAACGCCGACGCGCGGCATCACCGCGCCCGAATTTCTCAACGAGCTGCGCACCACATGATGCGCCTGCGCGAGATACCGCCCGAGCGCTACGCGCGCGACGTGCTGCCGTTCACGGCCGCCCTCTGGGCGGGGCGCCGCAGCCTTTCGGAATACGTCGCGCAGACGCTCGAGATCGCTCGCAGTCCGTTCGGGCGCCGCCACTATTGCACCATCGGGCTCTACGACGGCGCGCTCTGCGCGGCGACGTTCAAGCGCTACGATCGCGAGATCGCCTGCGGCCCGCGCCGGTTGCGCGCACTTGGATTCGGCGCGGTCTTCACCCCCGAGCCCAATCGCGGCCGCGGGTACGGCAGCGTCATGGTCGCCATGGCGCTCGATGCCGCGCGGCGCGACGGTTACGATCTCGGCTTCCTCTTCTCCGACATCCGTCCTCAGTTTTACGCCGAACTCGGATTTCGCGAACTGCCGTCGCGCCGCTTCTCGCTGCGCGCCGGGCTGCTGCCTGCTGCTCGCATCGGGCCCGCACGCTTGCGCGAACGCGATTGGAACGGCGTGCGCCGGCTCTTCGGCGAGAGCGCGCGGCGCCGCGCACCCGGGTTCCTTCGAGACGCATCGACGTGGGGATGGATCGCGCTACGCATGCGAAAGGCATCGGAACGCGCGAACGGCCACGAGACGAATCTCGTCGTGCGGCGGCGCGGCGGGGTCGCCGCCTACGTCTTCGGCGCGCGCAATCCCGCACGGGACGCATTCGAGCTCGACGAGCTGGGATGCATGCCGGAAAGCGCGGAACTCGGCGCGGCATTGCTGCGCTCGGCGGCCGGCGACCTGCGACGGATCACGGGCTGGCTCCCACCGGACGGTTATCGCGAACTGTTGCCGGCGCCGTCGGTCCGAAAGCGCGGGCGCGCCATTCTTATGATGGCGCCGCTCAGCTCGGAGGGAGAGGAGCTCATCAGCTCGTTTGCGTCACGGCCGCGCGCCGACTTCTGCTGGCCGAACGACCACGTTTAGTGCGGCGCGTCGCTCAGCGCGATGCCGAACGGGTAACCGAACCCGTCGATCGTCTTCGCCGGCGCGCCGCCGCCGGGGTAGGCCCAGAAACCGACTCGCTTGCCGTGAAACTCGGCCGCGACGACGTGCCCGTCGGCGACCAGGAACTGCGCTGGAAATTTCGCCTCGCTCAGCGTGACGGAGCCGGCTTTTTTTCCTTGTAGGTTCGAGATGGCGAAGCGATCGATGGTCGCGGTCTTCGAGTCTTCGACGGCCACGTATTGGCCGTCCCACACCACGCCGCCCGGGATCGCAATGTCGGCATCCAGCGTGACTTGTTCGAGCTGCTTACCCTTCGCGCGCCGTTCGAGAAACTCAAACGGCGCGCTCGGGATGTCTTGGGCCGCATCCACGAACAGGTTCCCGTCGGCGTCGTAGGCCGCAAAGAAATACTTGTAGGTGAATCCGTGATTGTAGAATCGCGGCCGCCCAGCGGCCTGTGCGTAAATCGAAACCCCGCCCGGTCCGCTCACCGACTCTAAATCCACAACCGCAAGGTCGCCCGACTTCGGGTCAACGACGCAGCTGTACGGATACTCACCCGCATCGTGCAGCGTGCGGACGACTTTCGTGCCTCCGTGGGCGTACACGAGAATGCCGGCGTTGCCGCTATCAGGAATGAAAACGTCCCCGGCCGTATCGGTGCACAAGCCGGTCGGGTAGATGAAGGTCTTCAAAATGCCGCGGAGGACGCCGCTCAACTTTCCGTCCGGATACGAATACGCATAGACGTCGTCGGTCTCATAGTCGGAGACGTAGAGCAGGTTCTGCTTCGCGGCCTCGGCAGACATCCACGATCCGCCGCGCGCGGCGGGCGCGACTCGCGCGGCATCGGGCACGGCCACCGGCAACGGCATCGCGTTGCGGCCGCATCCGGCAATCAAGGCGGCAGCAATACAAGCAATCGGTGCACGTCGCATGGCTCTGCCTTCTGCGCGCTTTGCAGCCGCCATCCCTCGCGTGCCGCGCTAGAACAAGCTGATCTGCAGCGCATCGCCTTCGGTCAGCGATGCGAGGCGCGTCCCGAGCAGACGCACCGGCGCTCCTTGCAGTGCCGCTCGACGCAAGCAGTACGTCGAGGCGCGAAAGATACGGCGCGGGTCGCGGGTCGGCTCGGCAAGGTGGGTCTGTCGCCCGACGATCGTAAAATCCGCGCGCTTGATTTTGATTCCGATCGTCTGCGCGACCGCGCGTTCGCGCTCGAGCGTCCCGGCGAGCTCGATCGCTTGCGCGCGCAGAACGTCGATCAGCTTACGCTCGTCGCTCACATCGTATTCGAACGTCTCTTCGGTGGAGATCGATTTCGTCTCGCGCACCGGCTCGACCGGCCGTCGGTCGACGCCGTGTGAGAGATCGCGCACCTCGCGCCACCACGAGCCGAAGAGCTCGCGCAGGCGCGTCTCTTCGAGCGACGCAAGCTGGCCGATCGTCGTGATGCCGAAGACGCTCAACCGCGCCTGCATTTTCGGGCCGATCCCCCACAGACGTCCGACCGGAAGCGGCGCGAGGAAGGCTGCCTCCTCGCCCTCGCGGATGGCGAGCAAGCCGTTCGGCTTGCACGTATCGGAAGCGATCTTCGCGATCGTCTTTCCGGATGCGACGCCGCCGCTCACGGTCAGCGCCGTCTTTTCGAAAACCTGGCGCCGAATCGTCGCGGCGCGGTCCTTGGCCGCCTCGAACGCCGAGTTGCCGATTTCTACGAAGGCCTCATCGAGCGACAGGCCTTCGACCGGTTCGCCGCCCGCGCGAAAGACCGTGAAGATCTCGTGCGAGATCGCGCGATACTTCTGCATGTCGGGCGCAACCACGATGAGATCCGGACAGGCGAGACGCGCCTTGTAGAGCGGCATCGCGGAACGCACGCCGTATGGGCGCGCTTCGTAGGACGCGGTGAGCACGACGGCACGCCGGCTGCTGCCAGCGATCGCGACGGGCTTGCCGCGAAGACGCGGGTCGTCGCGAACCGCGACGCTTGCATAAAAGGCGTCGACGTCGAAATGCGCGACGTATCTAAAGGGTTCGCTCACGCAGGCGGCGGCGCTGCGCCTTGGCCTGATTGCCGCACGTCGCCATGCTGCACCACGCGCGCGAACCGTTCTTGGTGTAATCGTAATAGGCGAACCGGCACGAGCTCTTGCGGCAGGCGCGCAGCCGCGACCACGTCCCGAGCAGCTGGGATTCGTAGACGATCGCCAGGAGCGAGGCGATCGGTCCCTTGTCTTCCGGACGCAACTCAAGGCCGCTCGCTGGACTCACCGCGAGGCTCAGCCGCGTGCTGGCTAGAAACGGCCGAACCCGCTCCCAGGCCGCAGGGCCGTCCCCTTCACGGTTGTTGGCGTAGAGCAGGTCGCGCAGCGTCTCCCGGAAGTCGCGCAGCTGAGCGAGGTGCGAGGAGTTCCTCGCCGGCGCAAGGCCGTGGCTTAGGCACCAGGCGCGCGCGCTCTCGAGCGATTCGAGCTCGTCCGGGCCGCTCGGCAGGTCAACCGTATTGACGAATCGCCGGATCAGCTCGAGGCCGCCCGGGGCGACGTCCGAGACGACCGTCACGCGTCCGTGAACCTGGGCCGCGACACCGGCAAACTGCATTGACAAGTTACTGTCACCAGCATATAATCATTAAAGGTTACTAGTTCGTCAAGAGGTTTCATCTAAAATGTTCCGTGATCCCATTCGCACCGCACCGCTCGTCGGAGACGTCCTCGATACCGAGCGCCGGCTCAAAGTAGTCCGCGCCGACCGCGTGCTCTTCCTCGAATCGAATCTCCGGCTGCCGCAACTGCGCATATTGTAGCGCGATTACCCCGTCGCGACGGCGCCACGTTCGATCGCCAAGATCGTCTGCATGTTCCGCAGATCGTCGGCGTCGTCGCCCGGGGTTTCGAGGATGGCCGTCTTCCCGCGCAGGTCAGGCCGCGCCAACAGCGCGCGAAAGCCCTCGAATCCGATTTTCCCTTCACCGATGTGCCAATGCCGGTCGCGGCTCGCGCCCAGCGCCACCTCGGTATCGTTAAAGTGAAACATCAGGATACGGTCGAGGCCTATGAGACGTTCGGCCTCGTCTAAGAAGCGGTCGACGCCTTCTTTTGAATCGATTGCGTAGCCCGCGGCCCATGCATGAGCCGTATCCAGACAGATTCCGAGCTGCGGATGCCCGAGCGTCCGAACGAACTCACCCAGCTCCTCCAACCGCCCGCCGGCCAGATTGCCGGCGCCGGCCGAATTCTCCAGCACCAGAAAGACGCCCGGCTCGATATCGGCGAGGGCCGCTTCGAGCGCGCCGCAAATCGCCGCGAATCCCTCGCCGCGGTCGCGCGTGCCGTACGACCCGAGGTGCGTGTTAACGAACTGCATTCCACCGCGTGCCGCGACCGCGAGATCGCCGCGCAGTAGCCGTAGCGATCCTTGCGCGATCTTCGGATCCGGACTCGCGAGGTTGATCAGATACGGCGTGTGAATCGCGCAGGTCTCGATGCCCGCGTCGCGGCGCATATCCGCGAAGGCGTCGAGTGCCGCGCCGTCTACCGCGCTCGGCCGATAGCTGCGCGGGTTCGTCGAGAATACTTGGATCGCGGTCGCGCCGGTCGCCTTCGCGTGTTCGACCGCTTTAGCGTATCCGACGGCGACGTGCACGTGCAGACCGATGCGCATCGGCGAAGCCGCGATTACGAAACGGGCGCGCCGCTGAGCTCGAACGCGAGCGGCTGGCCCGGCTCGAGTTCCAGCGCGGGCAGATCGTCGAGCGAACGCAAGCCGAACGACTCCAAAAAGAGCGGCGTCGTTTTATATTGCATCGGCCGTCCCACCACGTCCTTACGGCCGGCTTCCGCAACGAAGCCGCGATCGAGCAACGTGCTCACCACGCTGTCGGAGTTCACGCCGCGAATCGCCTCGATTTCGCTGCGCGTCACCGGCTGGAGGTGCGCGACGATCGCGAGCGCCTCCAGCGCCGGCGTTGAGAGGTTCGTCTTGGGGGGCAGCAGATAGGCTTCGACCACGTCGCGCGCGAGCGGTGAGGTTGCGAACCGATAGCCGCCGGCGACCTCGCGCACCACGATGCCGCGGTCGCCGTACTCGGCCTCGATGTGTTGCAGCGCTGCCGCGACCTCCGCCTCTTCGGCGCGCAGCAGCTTCGCGAGTTGCGGAATCGAGAGCGCTTCGCTGGCCACGAAGAGCAGCGCCTCGATCGGGCCCTGCAGCCGGAGCACCGCCTCGTCGAGCGAGTTCACGCGGCCGCCTTCTGCACGGCGAAGAGCCGGATATCGTCGAAGGCTTCGCGCTGCTCGAAGGCGAGCCGCCGCCGCGCGACCAGCTCCAAAATGGCGAGAAACGTGACGATGACGACGTCACGCGTCATGCCGAGCTCTTCGCATAACTCGGAGAAGTAGGCCTCGCCGCGCGCCTTTACCCGGCCCATGATGAAATCCATCGATGCGATCAGCGAGACGCGCTCGCGCGCGATCGAGCGCTTCTCCGGCCGCGCCTGCGCCAGCATTGCGAGAAACGCGCGCTTGAGCTTTTCCGGATCGACGTCGTACCGCTGCGCAATCTCACCCGCCGGATCGCCGGGTTCCCGGTAGAAGAACGAACTCGCCTCACGCTGATAGCCACGCAGCTCCTCGCCAAGCTCCCGGTATTTCGAATAGGCGATGAGCCGGCGGCGCAGCCGCTCCTCGACCTCTTCGGGCGACTCGCCTTCCTCGTCGACGAGTTCCTGCGGAATCGGCGGCAGCAGCGCGCGCGATTTCAAGAAGAGGAGCGTCGCCGCGATCACGAGGTATTCGGCGGCGATCTCGAAGTCGCACGCTTGCATCGCGCGGACGTACTGCAAATACTGCTCGGCGACGCTCGCAAGCGGAACGGTCGCGACGTCGAGCTGATGCTCTTTGATCAGTCCGAGCAGAAGGTCGAGCGGCCCGTCAAACTCGTCGAGCCGAACGTGAAAGGCGTGGGCGTCGATCGTCAGGAGGAGACGGGCCCGGCGGTCAGCGCGACTTCTTCCGGCTCGCCGAACGCCTCCGGACGTGCCGCGAGGAACTCGAGCGCCAGATCGACGAGACGCTTCTCGTTCACGTACTTCAGCGTCTTGCGAGCCTGCGAGAGATCGAACCAGGCCGCGTCGTCGACTTCGTGGTCGTGGTTCTCCGGATCGCCCGAGAGATAGCGCATCAAAAAGAAGGTCACCGACTTCCGGTGCTTGGCCTTCCCGACGTAGAACCAGTAGGAGATCTCGTTGAGGCGGGTGATGATCTCGGCCCAGCAGCCGGTCTCCTCGTGGACCTCGCGCAGGGCCGCTTGCTCGGTGGTCTCCCGGGCCTCAACGTGGCCTTTCGGCAGCGTCCAGACGCGTGGCGGAACGCCGCGCCCAATCAGCAGTGCATCGTAGCCCGAATTACGGCGGCGCAGCAGCAGTCCGCCCGCCGAAACCTCGTACTTGATCCGCATGACGCTCCACGTTGGGATGGTGAAGGGGGCCACTTGCGAGCCCCCTGATTACCTCCATTATAGCGTCCGGCCCCAAGAGGGAGCGCCGAAAATCGCCCGCTTGGTTACCTGCGCGCAGAGCTCACGGGTAGGCCGCCGTCAGCACGTCGGAGGTGCTCACGTCAGCCTGGCCGCCCGAACCTTTGATGACCGGCAACTGGCCGAGATTGCTCGGATATGATGCCTCGTATGCCGGATAGTCGGCACCGACGGCATAGACCTGATAGGTCCCCTCCGAACAGATCGACTGCGTCTTCTCTCCGGATTGCGTGAGCGGGCCAAGCATATCCGGCAATACGAGGCTCTGCCGGCCGCTCTTTTGTCCGACGATCGTGTAGTAGCTATCGCTCGTGTGCGCCAGGACGCAGGCGCTGCTCTGCTGGCCGCTGTCCTTGAGCGCCCGTACGATCGCGAGCACCTCAGTGGCCCCCGCCGGAACGTTGACCTCGACGGTACCGCCGCCTTTGCGATCCGGCTTGAAGGTCGGCGTTTGAAACTGCGGCAGCGGCGTGAGGTTCGTCAACTGCGCCCCCGCGGCGAGAATACCGGGCGCCGGCGTCGGCGTGCCGTTTGGCCCGGGACTCGGCGTGGGATTCTGAGGCGTATCGTAGGCCGGCGGCACCGCTGCGTACATGTGGTACGCGCCGATGACCGGCGCGACCGCGAAGTCGGTAAAGCCCAGCGAGTAGCCCTCCCAGCCGAGCGCGATGACCGACGGTCCCTCCGACGGATAGGCCGGGGGTCCGCCGTACCAGAGCTGTTCGTTGATGCCGTAAACCGGCAGGTTGAACGATTGGAAGAGCGGCGTGAAGCCGTTGCCGGGTCCGGAATCGGAGTTGCACGGGCACAAGCCGTAGCCGAACGCGCCCGTCGTCGAGGCCTTCGGGCCGCGCGGCGGCCCAGTCCACTGCGTCTGATTGAGCGTCCCCCAAGTGATGTGATTGGTACCAAGATCGGAACCTGACGATTGGACTTCGTTGCCGGTCTCCGTCGAGGTGAGCACGTCGAAACTGCTCGGCCCGATGATCATCGGCACGTTGTAGAGCGTGCCCGAGAGCCCGTCTTTCTGACGCAGCGTTTCCACGGTATTCAGTCCGTAGGCGACGCTCGCGCCGCCGTTATAGGACATCGTCGCCACGCCGACGGCAAACTGCAGTTTGCTCGTCGCGGCGGGGTCATACGACGTCACCGGCGGCTCGGACGCACCCCCGTTGCCGCAGCCGGCCACGGCCGCGACGCAAAGAACTCCGGCGCCCAAGGCGCCGAGGGCGATTCGTATGCTCATAAAGTCACCTGATAGTACAGACGGAACGAAATCGGCGCTTCGTTGGGGTAGGTTAGATAGGGCGAGCTCGAATGCGCCGCATTATCGGGCGGCGCGTAGGGCGCCGTCGAGTACGTGCACGGCGCCGTGCCGTTGGCGAGACCCGTCGTAACCGGCGAGCCGTAGCAGCCGTTATAGACCGGCACGTTGTAGAGCTCGTTGAACAGATTGACGACCTGCAGGCCGATCACGGATTGCGCGATGCTGCGCGTTTGCGGGCGATACTCGACCGTGAGATTGGCATCGAGGCGCGGCGTCGTATAGAACCCGCCGGGCAGACCGCGTTCGGCGATGCCGCGCGTCGCCGCGATGTTTGGCTTGGTGCAGGTGCCCGGATCGAGCGGATCGATGTAGCCGGGCGTGTCGGAGTAAATCATCCCGAGGCTCGTGTTGGGAACGATGACCGGGATTCCGTTGCAATAGACCGCGGTGTAATATCCCGCGCCGTACGGATAGCCGGCGTTCGCGTAGATGACCGGATTGATGCGCCAGCCGTGCGCCGTCTTATAGTTGACGGCGGCGTTGAGCTGGAACGGCGAGAGATCCGGCGACCGATACGTTTCGCCCAGCGCCAACGCGGCCGGCTGGAGGAACGTTCCCGGCGGCTCGTTGCCGAACTGGCTGATGTAGGTCGCACCGACCTGCATCGACAGCCCCAGCGCGAGCTCCTTGGTGTAGAGCGTCTCTATGCCGGTGGCCTTTTGGATGCCCATGTTGGAGTACTGAACGTCGCCGTAAACGGGCGAGCCGGTTTGATAGTTGAACCCGATGACCTGTGCGGTCTGCTCGATCACGTTGTACCCGCGCCGGTAGAACGGCGTGATCTTCATCGCCGAGCCGTCCTTGAACTCGTGCGCCCACGACAGATCGACGTTGGTGAACGTCGCGCCGACCAGCGGTGCCTCGAGCGTCGAGCTGCCGAAGCGATAATCGCGGGTCAACCAGTAGAGCTGATCGGCGTAATTCGTGCAGAGCTGATTCGCCAGCGGTCCGCAGTACTGCGCGGCCTTCCCGGTCGAGTTATCGTACGACGGAATGCCGGCGAATGGGAGATACGGCGTGCGGCTGACGTCGGCGCCGAGCAGCGACGGCAACGGCATCGCCAAGGTATGGCCGAAGCCGAAACGCAGCGTATCGCGATTCTCCGGCGAGTACGAAACGTCCAAGTGCGGCTCGTAGAGCCGCTGGTGTTCGGCTGCGGGAATCGAGGCCGGGGCGCCGGCTTGTTCGGGGATCTGGAAATTGTAGCCGTCCAAACGCAGACCCGCCATCGCCTTCCAGCGGGCACTCATGTCGACCGTGTCTTGCAAGTAGGTTCCGTATTGCTGCTGCGCGACCGTCGCCACGTCTTCCTCGAACGGGAAGCGAACGCCGCCGGGGAACCACGCGCTCAAATACCCGCAGCCCCCGTTCAAGTGCACCTGCGCACAGAACTGCGGAGAGAAGAAATCTTGCTCCAGGCCGGCTTGCGCGTAGGGGTTGTTGTTGGGCAGGAGGCCGCTGTACGTATACGGCAGCGGCAACGGCTGGAGCGGATGCGTAATCGCGTAGGTAATGATGTAGGGCGGGGTCGTGAACGCGGTATACGACGTAAAATCGTACCGGTTGCCGAACGGCACGACGTAATCGTAGATCACGCCGTACTTGAACGTATTCTTGGTACCGATTTGCGTCGTACCGTCGATTTGCCCCGCCGTGCGGTCTCCGCCGTAAGGCTGGGCGAAGATGCCTTGCGCGGGCATAACCTGCGACTGCTCGCTGAAGGTGCGGAAAAAGCGCGTCGTCAGCAGGGTCGAGTTGCCGACGTTGGCGTCGTACTCGAGCTTATACGCCAGAAACGGGCTCTCGAGCGTGTCGGGCGACGAGACGAAGGCGTAGGTGTTCGGCTGCCCCGGAAAGAGCGGGATCAGGTTGTCGCACGCGTAGTTCTGTTGCGCCGAGTTAACCGGACCGTTCGGGCCGATGATCGGATACGGCGAGCATCTACCGGACGTCGTTCCGCCCGAGATGTACGGTAGATACTGAAAGCCGCCGTAGTCGAGCGTCTGTTTGATCGTTTGGTTCTGTATGAAGAACTGGAGCCGCTGGTTTTCATTGGCGCCGAACCGGTAGATGAGATTGTCGACGAAGTCCTGCGACGCCAAGAACTGCGGCGCGTAGTAGACGAGATTCGGGTCGATCGTGCTGCCCAGCGTCGCGGCATTCGTTCCCAGCGTACCGAGCGTGTTCGCGGCGGTCCCGGGTATGCCGTACTGAAACGCGCGATCGATGCCGATGAACCCGGCGTAGTTGGAGAGGCGCTGCGACGGCTCGGCCCAACCCCATTCCAGCCCGAGCTGGTGCAGATACGGGAACATCAACGCTTCGGTATCGACGTGCAGATAGCTGGGATAGGTGCCGTTCTTGGCGGTGAAGAGCACGAGTCCAGTGCCGGTGTCGCCGTGCGTCGCATCGCCGGCACCTGGAATCAACTGCACGCTGCCAACGCCGTTAAGCAGGTTGAAGTTGGCGACGTTTTGCAGCGTGTTTTGCAGGTTGGCGGTCGGCGTGGTGTAGTCGATGCCCTCAAACTCGTAGGCCGCCTCGAACGCGAACCCGCCGCGAATCGAAACGGTTCCCGTTTTGTCGATCGTTACCGACGGAATGCTGCGCAGCAGGTCCTCTTCATTGGCGTTGAAGCTCTTGCCCATCACGGTCTGGATCTGCGCTCCCGTCACCGTATAGGTGTCGATCGTCATCCCGCGCTGGAACGCGCTGCCGGAGGAACGAGCGTGCGTGGTCGCAATGGTCTTCAGCGTTTTGGAAAGCACGACGTTAACCGTTTGCTGCGAACCGTTGAGCACCACGATCGTCGACGAGTACGGTTGATACTCCGTCTTGCTCGCCGAGATCGAGTACGTGTCGGGCAGAACGCTCAGAAAGCGGAACTGGCCCTTCGCGTCGCTGGTCGCCTTATAGGTGCCGCTGGGTGCCTTCGCGACGACTTGCGCGCCCTCGATCGGCGCATGCGTCTTATCGTCCGTCACGGTGCCGGAGACGATGCCGCCGGTCTCCGCCCACGCCGGCGCTTGCAGTAGCGCGACAAGAAAGATCCCGATGAGGAAAGCGATTTTAAGGCGCAAGAAACAGGTGCTCCGTTTTGTCGCAGCTACCAAGGCCGGCTAAGCACGGCAGCGTGAGCGTCGGTTTGGCGCTCGATTTCATCGGCAGCTCGAAGGCCGACAAGTGTCCGTCGCCGGCGTCGAGCGTATAGAAGCTATAGCGATAGGTATCCGCCGCGAGGGCCCCGACGATTTGGTTGATGTGCTCGTTGGGAAAGAGCCCGACTTGCGGATTGAACGGCTGGACGAATTGACCCGTCACGTCGACCGGCGGCGAAGGCGGCGACCCCGGTTTGGGCGAGTGCAGCGCGCCGTCATACTGCCCGAGGAGCAGCGAGGGCGCGGTGTTCGCCGTCGGCGGCCACTCGCTAGAATCGATGAAATCCGCTTGCGCCAGATTGATCCCCAGCGATCCCGGCGGCTTTGCGTATGGGAACGAGATCTTAAATAGCCGCGAGCGCGGCGGCGTCGCGGTGTTGCTCGCGTACACGTAAAGCGCCGCGTTGATATCGAACCGTCCCTGCACCAGGGTGACGAAGCCGGCCGTCTTGGAGCCCGGCGCTCCGAAACCTATCGTCAGCGCGGCGACGCTCGACTTCGAGATCGGGTTGCGCAGCTCCGAGATATCGGCCCCGAGATTGTTGAACAGCCACAGATTTTCGTTCGGATCGTACTCCATGTCGATGAGGTCCGCGCCCGACGTCCCGATCTCGGTGATTGCGGGAGTCAGCGCCAGGCGCAGCTGGGCGTGCGATGCCTCGAACGAGGTAATCGGTGCCTTGAATACGCGCAGCTCCTCGCTGCTCGCAACGGCAACATTCCCGTACTGATCGGCGGCGATAACCGGCGGAATTGCGAGGCCCGGCCATTCGGACAGCGTCCGCAGGGGTTTGGAATTTTGGCTCAGCGGCAAGTGATAGACGTAGAACGTGCCATAGTGGTCGACGTAGAGCAGGTCCGACGCAGGCGTTGCGGTCGGCGTGACGGGATGCTGCAGCGCGACCGGCGACGGACCGCTGGCACCGCAACCGGAGACCGCCACGGCAATCGCGCCGACGGCCATGAGCGAACAAAAAATCGCGGCAACCTTCACTGATCGAGGCTCCCAAAGACCGGACCGCTCGTGGTGCCGCTGCCTGTCGCCGGATCGAAGAGAAAGAGCGAAAGGCGGGCGGCTTTGTGGAACGGCAGCGCGTTGTTCGTATCGAACGTGTTGACTTGCGACGGCGCGATCTCACCGAGCCTCTTACTTGGAGGACCGACGTATCCGCCGGTATTGGTGACGCTCTTGCCGAGCGAGACCGTGACGATGTCGCCGAAGTGCGCGGTCCCCAACTGCTTGAAGCCCGAGTTCGTTGACACAGTATAACTGCCGAAGCCGGCATCGGGAACCGACGGCGAGGCCTCGTACAGCGAAATCCCCGCTTCATTGCTCGCCGCCGGCTCCTCAAACGTGAGTACCTTGTAGTTCGGATAACTGCCGACGAGGACGAGAGTGTAACGTTTACCTGCGGCCAGCGACGTCGTCTGCAACGGGCCGACGGCATAACCTTCGGTGTTGCGAGCGGTGAGGGAGTGCACGCCTGCGGCGGTGGGAAGGAACGTCGTCATCGAGCCGTAGGTGAACGACGAAACGACCGTCTGCGAATCGACCTGCAGATAGACGTCATTGCCAAGACCTTGCAGCACCCCGCCGATCAGGGTCTCCAGCAACGGCGCGCCGTCGATGTAGCGCACCTTGGCCTGTTGCGCCTGCGACGGCATAGTGCTCGAACTCGAACCGCCGCATGCCGACAGAGACAGCATGCAGCACAGCGCGGTTAGAGCGCTCCCGGAACGAACATTCATTTAAGAATTTCTTTACAAAACGTTAAGGTGCGGAGCGGCGCGCGCCGCATGCTGCGACGCGCGCCTCTGCGGCCTGGTGTACTATTCGAGCGCCGCTTTTCCTACTGGAGGCAGGCGGCTTGGCTTCCGGATCCGTTAAGCGCACTGATAACTGCGTTCTCAATCGACGCCGGCAGCGCCGTATACTCGAACTTCTTTACGAGTTTGTTTGCTGCGGCCGATTCGAGGTACTTGATGAGCGCCGTCTTATCGGGAAGATGCACGCCGTTGTTATTGCCATAGAAGAGTAGGTAGTTTATCCCGAGGAGCGGATACGACTTCGCCGGCGGTGCTACGAGAAGACTCGGCGCAATGTTGAGTTGGCACCACGGCGTGCTCGATCCGAGCGAATTACCGTCGCTGCCTACTCCGTAGGAGATGCTGGACGCCGATAAGCCGGCGAACGACTTGGCGATCAGGCCGTTCTTGGTGGGATCGACGAAATACGCGCCCTTCTTCTTGCTGTAGCCGTTCTGCAGGAGCGCTTGTTTGAGGGCCGGATGGGCCGCCGCCTTGGCATACGAGCCTTCAAGATAGCCCGTGGCATACGGCACCGTTTGCACCGCTGCGGCGATGTTCGGGGCTCCGAAGACGCCGATGAAGCTGGGGTTCGGGTGACCCGAAGAGCCCGGGCCCGGCCACGTGTTGGCTACCCCATACGACCACGCGGCGCTACGGCTGGGCGAGCCGTACGGCGACGCATTATACGGCGCCTGGAACGAGATGTTGCAATACGCATTGAGCGAGTTGGTGAAGTTATACGTCGTGCCGGAGCTATCCGAGCGGAAGTAGAACGTGATCGGCTGCGACACGCCGCCCGTCACGGAGGTTCCGCCATTGTCGGCGGTAATCGCCGGATCGTTCCAGTCGCTTACCGTGCCGTTTGAGATCGCGCAATAGGTCCAGGTCGAGAGTTGGATACTGGAAACGCTGAAGTCCGACCCGAGATAGGGGAACGAGATTATTCCTCCGATTTGCGGGAACTCGAACGGCTGGCCCCACGTCACACTGCCGGAGAGGCGGCCGTTGGCATACGGGCTTCCGGCAGCACAGCATTCGGTCGAGGCAAGCGCGGTCGCCGTCGAGGCGAAGTCGAGCGGGTCCATACGGCCGCCGTAGCCCGTCGGGGTCGCGCTCAGCGCGGCACAGGGTCCCGTCGGCGGGAACCCGGAGTCGCCTTCGCCCTCGAAGGCCTTGCGGCCGTCGCCGCTATTGGTGATGCAGTAGTAGATCGTTCCGTTGGTTGGGGCAGCATAGAAGAGCGAGCCTTGCCCCGGGCCGGCCTGCGGTTCGTTGTACGTACCGACCGGTTGACTTTCGAGGTTATATGCGTAAGCGGGGAAATCCGCGCCGCCGGCGTGGAGGTCTTGCGGACCGTTGTCGCCGCGGCGAACCTTGGAGTGATGCGAAGCCGATGACGCGTTCGGTAACGCGGACATTCCGGATCCGCCCGCAGCACCGCCGTTGCACGCGCTGAGCACGATCGCCGGAAGGGCTGCCAAGGCCAGAATAGCGAGGGTGTTTCTCATGTTTGGTTCCTTATTGGGCTAGTGACTTGAGCTACTGTGGAGACGTGATGACCAGCGAGATCGGGGCATTGAGCCCCGTTGCGGAGCCGGCGATCTGAAACTCCGGCTTCGCGTTGCCGTGGGCGTTGCTTGAAAACGCGTCGATCGCGTTATTGAAGTCGTCCGCGACAAAAAGTGTTGAACCGAAGGGCGTCAACGCGGGGAAGTACGGCACGAGCGGATTACGGCTCGAGTCGCACTGGGGATTTTGCGTATAGACGCCCTGCAGCGTGATCACGCGCAGCGGGGGCACGTCGGTCGTTCCACCGGTCGTACCCGCCGAAAAGACGTTCGCGCGACCCTGACACGACGGATAACTGCCGCTTCCCACGAGCGCGGTGTTGCCGATGAAGATCTCGCCGCTGGTATTGAGCGAGACGTTCGTCGTCAGCTGCGGCGTGAGTTCGGTCGTCGTATCCCACGGAATGGTGCGGGACGGATTCACCGAGGGATTGCCGTTGTCGGAAGCCTGCGCGATGAAAAGGCCGTAACTCGGGCCGAGCGATGAGTGCAGCGCTGCATTCACATAGAAGTTGCCGGAGCCGTCGACGGCGAGCCCGGTCGGCCCCGAATAATAAAGCGTCGGCGAGCCGAACGCCCAGGCATGAGCGGGCGAAGCCTGGCCCTTACTGCCGGGAGGATAGGTGAGCACGGCGTCGTTGCCGCCGTTGCCGTCCACCTTCGTCGCACCAAACGTCACGAGATTGCCGGACGGATCGAAGCTCATAAAGAGCGGGAAGACCGCCGTGCTCGTGCTCTTGTCGTACGTCAGCACGTACGTGGGCGGGGCGTTGCCGCTCGCGCCCGGAGGGTAGACCGCGATCTCGTTCCCGCGGTCGGGCCTGCCCTGCGAAGGCGAAAAGCCGTACGCGTTATCGAAATAGCCGATGTAGATATTTCCGGCGCTATCCACGGCGATGCTGCGCGCGTAGAGCTTGGCGCTGAGATTCAGCGTAACTTGGGGCGCCGAATTGCCGCTCGACTTACCGTCGTATTCCGTGACCGTCGCGGCTTGCCCGTCGTTGCTCCCGAGATTGAGCGCGTAGATCGTGCCGACCGGCGGCGGCGGCGCCTTGCCTTTGAGTTCAAAGTCGGCGCTGACTCCGGTCGAGCCGGGGCCATCCACGGTGGCGGCCACGGTTGCGGGCGAAGCCTGCGAGTTGCCGTCGTACGTCAGCGTGATATTCGACGTCGGCTTCTCGATGGAAAACGACGCCGCAGCCTTTCCGTTGACCTGCAGGAGAAACGCCTTGTCGCTATCTCCCTGGACGGCGAGCGCGATCGGCGAGGCGAACCGGCTCGGCCCGACGATCTGCGCCCCGGTCGCATCGAGCGCGGTCAGCAAAACCTTCGATTTCACGGCTTTTCCGCGCTGACCCGACGACGGCGATAGGGTGAGTTGGAGGCCGGCGATGACGCCGTCGAGCGAGAGCGAGAGTTTGTTGGTGATCGGGACGCCGCCGCCGTTGCCAGCGATCTTCGCTTGCACCGTACCGACGGAAAGCACCGATCCGATCGCGTTGACTTGCGAATAGGTCGTGACCGCGAAAACGTCGTCGCCTACCGCGCCCGAAGCGTTCGCCGTGCAGACGGTCGCGCCGTCGGCGGTCTTGCAGCCGTGCGATTTCGAAAGCGTGTTGATCGTCGTCGCGTTCACGCCGCTGACGCCGCCGCCGTTGACCGACGACAGCTCGATGACGAGCGATTCGGTGTTGACCGAAACGTAACTCTGACGGATGCCGCGCTGTTTCGTGTGCGGCGGGATCGTCACGCTCACTTTAACGTTGACCAGTTTCGTCGGCGGCGGATCGCCGCCGCCGGGCGAATTCACGACGGAGCCGTTGGGTAACGTTCCGCCGCCGCCGCACGCGGTCATCAATAACGCCGCCATCGCCGCGGCAAGTAGTTGTGCCTTCATTGCTAGGCCTCCAGAAAAACGGTATCGGGACGAGTTGACCGCAGAATATTGCCGGCGACGAGCTCGGCCATCACGCGCAGTTCCGGCACCGCGATGGCTTCAAAACGCGAGCCGCGCACCGGCGGTCCGACGATCCAGAGGTCGGGAACCGACTGCCCGTCGGCGACGACCGCCGCAAGGTCAGGAGTCGCGCGCAGTCCGAGGCCGCCGTCGTCGAACGTGACGAGCCCGTCGGCGAGCATCGCGGCGAGCAGTGGATCGCGCCGCATCGTTGCGGCGTTGCCAAGTCCGACGCAGTTCACGATCCAATCGGGGCGGAGCTCGATGGTCGTACCGTCGCGCAACGCGATCGACGCGACGCCGCGATCCATCCCCGCGAGCCGGCCGGCGTACGTGTGCAGGCGGCCGCTGCGCGCGTAGGCCGCGCGCACTTCGTCCACGGCGCCGGGTGCGCGGTGACGGTGGCGCTCCCATTGACGGCGGACGTGACGCTCGAAGCGCCGCTGCTCGGCGGGTGGGAGTCGTCGCCAAATGGCCTCCGCCTCGGGACGCAGCGCGTCCAGGACGGCGCGCCAGTCGAATCCGCGCTCCGCGGCCTCCGCGACGTGCCGGCGAAAGCTGTGCATCAGCAGTCGAGCGCCTTGCGTGTCGAGCGCCGGAATGACGTCGTACGGCGCAACGTCGGCGTGGACGGTCGGAAACCGGCCGTTGCGCGAGACGATGTCGACGCTCCCGCGATGGCCGCACGCCTGCAGCGCGACGAGAACGTCGAGCGCGGTCAGGCCGGCGCCGATCACGAGCACGTGGCCTCCGACGACACTATAGTCGAAGCGCCAGGGATCGGCCACGTACCCGGGATGAAGGCGCACCGCTCGCGGCAGCCAGTCGTCGTTGGGCGGCAAATTCCCAACGGCCAACACCACGCTGCGGGCCTGCATCCGCAGTCCGGATTCAGACTCGACGACAAATCCGCCGTGCGGCGCGCGCCGCACCGCGCAGACGCGATCGTGCACGTGGGTGAATCGCGGACGCTCGAACGCGCGACGCGCGATATCGGCGACGTACGCGCCGTACGTCCGCCGCGAGACGAAATCGTCGGGGCCGCCGCGCGGTCCGAGCCAGCGCGCGAAATCGTCGGGATCGTGCGCGTAGAGGCTCATCTGCTTCACACGCGTGTTCAGCAGATGTTCGCGATGACGCGTGCCATACGCCGCGCCGCGCCCAAGCTCGCTCGGCTCGAACAGCGTGACCGCGCAATCGCTGCCGGCACGACGCGACAAATTCGCGGCGACGGCGCAGCCGCTGAACCCGCCGCCGACGATGGCGACGTCGATCTCGATCATCGCCGTAAGGGATCCTCTGCGAGCGTCAGAACGTCGTCGTAGACGCCGTACGCCGTCTCGCACCGCCGCGCGACCTCGTCATAAACCAAGAAGCGCTCGAGCGGGGCAGCGTACACGTGAAGGGAAACGGCGCCCGTGCCGCTCTCGGCGGAGACGCGATGAAGATCGAATCGGCCGGAGCGGAGATCCATCTCTCCGGCCCCGAGACGGCGCAACCCTCGCCCCTCTATGTGCGCGTATCCCGGAACGTCTCCGGGGTCGAGCCGCGCGAAGTCTTCCACATCGAGCTTGCCGTCCACCACGTACATCCAGCAGTGCTGACCGCCGTGGTCGTGGATTAAGGAGGCCGCGCCCGGTGCCCAGTTGAGCAGCAGCAACTCGAAGTCGGGGTTACGAAAGGCGCAGGTGCGCGTGTACCCGCCGGCACGCTCTGCCAGAGTATCAACGAACGACCGATCGATCGGGCAACTGCCGAAAAGCGCGCCCATCTCGGAGCCCCCCCTCTCGAGGGGGCCCCGCGCTCGAAGCTCGGCGATGAGTTGTCGAAACACGGCACCTCGGTGGAATAAAAAGATGATGGGGGTCAATGACCGCCATCATCTTACGGGCGTCCGGCGTCGCCTTCCTCCTGGTTTTATCAAAAAAAAATTGACTTTAGTCAGTTTTTCCAGCGTAGGTCCGGCTTTCGGGCGGCCAGGGTCTCGTCGACCCGGCCGACGGGGGTGGTAACCGGCGCCTCGAGCAGCGCGGCCGGGTCCGTCTGGGCCGCAATCACGATCGCTCGCAGCGCCTCGACGAACCCGTCGAGCGTCTCTTTCGATTCCGTTTCGGTCGGCTCGATCATCAGGCACTCGGGCACGATCAGCGGGAAATACACCGTCGGCGCCATGTAACCGTGGTCGAGGAGCGCCTTAGCGATATCGAGTGCCCGCACGCCGTGCTCTTTCTTGAGGCGCTGCGCCGAGGCGACGAACTCGTGGCGGCAGTTTTCCGGATACGGCGTTTCGAGAAACTCGGCGACTTTCACGCGCACGTAGTTGGCGTTGAGAACGGCGAGCTGCGAAACCCGTTTCAGCCCTTCTTCACCGTTGGCATAGAGATAGGCGAGCGCGCGCACCGCATGGGCGAAGTTCGACCAGAACGAGCGCATCGGACCGATGGACTTGGGGCGATCGAAGTCGAGATGAAACGACGGGCCGTCGCGCACGACGACCGGCGTCGGCAGGTATTCCACGAGATGCGCGGCTACGCCGAGCGGGCCGTGACCCGCGCCGCCGCCGCCGTGCGGAATAGTAAACGTCTTATGCGTGTTGAGGTGCATGAGATCGAATCCCATGTCGCCCGGCCGCGCGTATCCCATGATGGCGTTGGCATTCGCGCCGTCGTAATACATCAAGCCGCCTGCGTCGTGCACGACCGCGGCGATCTCGGCGATCTGCTCCTCGAAGAGCCCGAGCGTATTGGGATTGGTCATCATGCAGACGGCGGTCTCGTCGTTTGCGACCTTACGGATCTCGTCGACGTCGACGCGGCCTCGCGCGTCGCTCGGAAGCGAGATGACTTTGAATCCGCACATCGCCGCCGAAGCCGGATTCGTTCCGTGCGCGGTATCCGGAACGATGACTTTGTCGCGGCGCGTCTCGCCGCGCTCTTTGAAATACTTCTTGGCGATGAGGAGGGCCCCCAGTTCGGCGTGCGCGCCGGCCGATGGGTTGAGCGAAAAGGCGGCCATGCCGAAGAGCGAGCTGAGCGAGCGTTCGAGCTCGTACATCACTTCGAGCGCGCCTTGCGCGAGCTCGTCGGGCGTATACGGATGCAGATCGGAGAACTCGCGCCGCGCGACGATGGCATCGTTTACTCGCGGGTTGTATTTCATCGTGCACGAGCCCAGCGGATAAAAGCCGAGGTCGATTCCGAACGTTCGATGCGAGAGCTGCGTATAGTGGCGAACGACGTCGAGCTCGCTGTTGTCTGGCAGCGGTAGGTCCTCGCGCACGATCGCTTTGGGGAGAAACGATTCGAGCGGCTTTCCTCGCTCGAGATAACGGTTCGCGCGTCCCTCCTGACCGAGCTCGAAGATCAGCGGGATCGCTTCAGACGGCGGCCGGGACATGCAATACCTCCGTCAGCGCCCGCGCGAGCGCGTCGATGTCGCCGGTCGTCGTCAGTTCGGTGGCGGTCACGAGCACGCACGTGCTCAACTCGGGATAGAAGCGCCCGAGGTCTACGCCGCCGAGGATCTCATGGCGCTGCAGCGCGGAGAGCACCTCGCCCGCCGGACGGCCGACGTCGGCGACGAACTCGTTGAAGAACGGCGCCGTATGCTTCAATCGTACGCCCGGAACGTTCGCGACCGCCGACGCCAGCTCGCGCGAGCGCGCGAGATTGAGCGCGGCGGCATCGCGCAGCCCCGTCTTGCCCATGAGTGCGAGATAAATCGTTGCGATCAGCGCGCAGTGCGCTTGATTCGTGCATATGTTCGAGGTCGCGCGCTCGCGGCGGATGTGCTGCTCGCGCGCCTGCAGCGTCAGCACGTAGGCCGTGCGTCCGGCGTGGTCGACCGTCTTGCCGGCCAGACGTCCGGGAATCCGGCGCAAGTGTTCCTGCGTCGAGGCGATGAAGCCGGCATACGGTCCGCCGTAGGCTTGCGCGACGCCGAAACTCTGGGCCTCTCCCGCGACGATCTGCGCGCCCCACGACGACGGCGGCGCGAGTGCGGCCAACGAGAGCGCTTCGGCGACGACGCCGATCGGCACGGTCGAGCTTTGCGCGATCGCCTCGCGCGCCTGCTGCGACGGTGTATCGACGTTGCCGAAGAAGTTCGGCGACTGCACCGCGACCGCCGCGTACTCACCGCCGGCAACCGCAGCGGCGACGGCGGCCCAATCGGTCGTTCCGTCGTTCGTGAACGGAATCTCGTCGACGACGACGTCGAGACCGTCGCAATACGTCCGTAAAACGCCGCGATAGTTGGGATGCACGGCGCTGGAAACGAGCACTCGCTGCCGGCCCGTCGCGCCGAGCGCCATGATTGCAGCTTCCGCGAGGGCGGTCGCGCCGTCGTAGACGGAGGCGTTGGCCAGCTCCATACCGGTGAGCAAACAAATATACGTCTGCCACTCGTAAATCGCTTGAAGGTACCCTTGCGAAACCTCGGCTTGATACGGCGTGTACGCGGTGAGGAACTCGCCTCGCATCGCGAGCGCCGCGATGGCCGGCGGTGCGTAGTGCCGATACGCCCCGGCACCGAGAAAGGAGCGATAGGCGACACCGGCGTTCTTCTCGGCAAACTGCGAGAAACGTCGCTGAATGAGGTATTCGGGAAGCGCCGGAACGACGTCGAGCTTCGCTTTGAGCGCAATGGCATCGGGGACGCGCAGCAAATCGTCGAGCGACGCTGCGCCGACGGCTTCGAGCATCTGCTCGACGTCACGGGGCGTATGGGGTGCGTACACGTGCCGTTTCGACCGTTCTACTGATTCATGGGTTTCATCGAGGGATCGGGAGTGCCGTTCGGGCAGATGGTCGCTTGCACTTCCGGCGAGACGTAGTACGCGTGAATATCGTAGTGCGGGACGGCGAGCCCGGCGTGCCCATTGGGCTCGTACTTGAAATCGACGTGATCGATCTGATAGCCCGGGAGCGCGCGGATGTTCGCGTAGCTAAAACCATCCTGGAGCTGCTTCACCGTAACCATAAGCTCCGTGAAGACCGGCGTTCCTTGCCACACGCCGTAGATCGGACCTAGCGGCGCGTCCTTGAGCGCGACCCAGTGTTCGCCCATCCCAGCAATGCACGGTGAAACGAGGACCGCGTCTGCAGGGATTCCGGCCGGGTGCACCGCGGGCTGAGGCGGCAACGGGGGTTGCATAGCGAGTGCCGCTGCGCCGCCCACAATCCATCGTAGCATGGTCATCGTTCCTTTCGCGTCGGGCTAATCGGCCGCGATCTTCTCGTAATCGGCAGCGGAGAGCAAGTTCTTCGTCTCTCCGACATTGCTCAGGCGCACTTTAAGCAACCACCCTTCCCCGTAGGGATCGCGGTTGACCGCCGCAGGATCGTTGTCAAGGGTCCCGTTGATCTCGACGACTTCGCCCGAGATCGGCGTAAAGAGATCCGAAACGGCCTTGACCGACTCGATCACGCCGATGTTGGCGAACTGCGCGATCGTCGTGCCCACCTTCGGAACTTCGACGTACACGATGTCGCCGAGCGCGTTCTGCGCGTAATCGGTGATCCCGATTGTCGCCGCATCGCCGTCGAGCTTCACCCACTCGTGATCTTTGCTGTAGAGCAGATCTCCCGGTACCGCCACGTGTTCTCCCTTTCGATTATTTCGGCCGCTTGTAAAAAGGCAGCGGAACTACGGCCGCCTCGTGTTTGGCTCCTCGTATCTCCACGGCGAGACGGGTACCGCCGGCCGCAGCCTCGGGAGCGAGCAGCGCCGTCGCGATGTTCTTGTTGCCGACCGACGGTGCGATCGAACCGCTTCGCACCGATCCGACGACGCGATCGCCGAGCCAGACCGCATAGCCTTCGCGCGCGGGCGCGCGTCCTTCCATCACCAAGCCTACGATGCGCGGATAGATATCGGCCTCGAGCTGCGCCTTCAGCGCGGCCTTGCCGGTGAACTCGGGCTTCTCGAATTTAAGCGCCCATGCCAAGCCCGCTTGGACGGGCGTGATCGTTTCGGTGAGCTCGTGGCCGTAGAGCGGCATGCCGGCCTCGAGGCGCAGCACGTCGCGCGCGCCGAGCCCGCACGGCTCCAGACCGTCGCCCCGATGATCGCGCAGCAGCGCGTTCCACACCAACGATGCATCCGCGCCGTCCACGAAGAGCTCGAAACCGTCCTCGCCCGTATAGCCCGTGCGCGCGATCACGGCCGGGACGCCGTACGCGCGACCCTCGGCGCAAAAGTAGTACCGCAGCGACGCAAGATCGACGTCTACGTGCGGCTGCAGCATTTCGACCGAGCGCGGGCCTTGAATCGCGATGAGCGCGCCGCGTCCCAGGCCGTTTTCCAGCGAAACGCCGGCGGGCCGGCGACGGTCGAGCAGCTCCCACATCTTCTCGGCATTCGCGGCGTTGACGACCAAAAGCCATCGGTTTTCGAGACGATAGAAGATCGTATCGTCGAGGGCGCCGCCCGCTTCGTTGCAAAAGATGTTGTACCGCGCCTGCATCGGCTTCATCGTACCGACGGCGTTGATCGTGAGCGTGTCAGCCCACGGCGCGACCTCGTCGCCCATCAGCCAAAACTGGCCCATGTGCGAGAGATCGAAGAGCCCCGCGCGATGACGAACGGCGTCGTGCTCCTTCAGGATGCCGGCGTACTGGACCGGCATCTCGAACTCGGCGAACGGCACCATCCGGCCGCCGGCGCGGACGTGATCGGCGTGAAGCGCGGTCCGCTTCAGGGTGACACCTTATTGGGCTGCTCTTCGGCGGATGACACCTTCTTGGGTTTCTCGTCGGGATAGGTGTTGAGAAAGTCGAGCGTCGCGTGCGCCACGATCTTATCGCCGCTGCGGACGTAAACCTCGCCGTACACGATCCGCCGGCCGGCACGGAGCACCTTGGCTTCCGCGACGAGATCGTGCGGCGGCCGCGCCGGCGCAAGAAAGTTGCATTGAAGCGCGACGGTCGTGGTGTCTTGATCGCGTCCGTAGATCGACGCGAGCGCTACGTAAAAGACCGTATCGCACAGGCTGACGATCGCGCCGCCGTGCACGCCGCCGGTGCCGTTGGTAACCTCCTGGCGGTACGGCATGCGCATCACCGCGCGGCCGTGCTCGACGAGCTCCAGCTTCAGATCCAAGAGCGCGACGAAGTTGCTCTTCTCCTTTTCCCACGCATGCGGCGCATGCGAATAATCGATCGTCATGATGCTCTCCTATCCCGTTGTTCGTCCGGCTAAAACGTATCCCCGCCCGCGGCGAGCATCCGTCGTAAATAGAGCGGCAGCGAAAAGAGCCGGCGGTGCGTTACCGCGTCGTAGAAAAAGCTCTCACCCGCCAGGCGCGCGCAGTACGTATCGATGCGTTTCGAATCGAGCCGGGAGAGATCGACGCGATCGCTACACGCCAAGAAAGCCCACTCGGTGTCGAAGGCCGGCACGTGCGTCGAGAACGAGACGACGTTGCCATAATGAAGGCGCAGCGTGCGCGCCATTTTGCAGTGAAGATCGGCGTTGTGCATCGCCGCCGTGCTTGCCTGAAGCACGTAGATGCCGCCCTCGGCGAGGCGCGACTTGATCAGTTTGAAGACGTCGTCGTTGAAGAGCGGATTGCTCGGCGAGTCCGCCAGCGGCTCGGTCAGATCGGAGAGAATCACGCCGTAGCGCTCGTGGTTCGTACGCATGAACTCGAGCGCATCGCCCACGATCACGCGGGCGCGCGGGTCGTCGAACGCACCGGCCGACCACTCGGGTAAGTACTTCTTCGACAGCTCGACGACGAGCGCGTCGATGTCGACCATCGTGCAGCGGGAGACCTCGGGGCTGCGCAGCACCTCACGCAGGGTCGCGCCTTCGCCGCCGCCGATGATGAGGACGCCGCTGCGGTCGTTCGCGCCGGCGAGCGCGGGATGGACGAGCGTCTCGTGGTAGATGCGCTCGTCGGCCTGCGAGCTCTGCGTATCGCCGTCTAGAACGAGCATTTTACCGAAGACCGGCGAGCGCAGCACCGCTACCTGCTGGAAATCGGAGCGGCCGGAATAGTACATCTCATCGACGGCGTGCTGGTGCCGCTCGGCCGGAGAGAACTCTTCCACGTACCAGTTCCACTCTTGAGTCTTGGGCATGTCCGTCGTAGATTGGCGGAGCAAAACGAGAACCCCGCCGCACGGCGGGGTTCTCAAACCACCAACGACGGGCTCGCGCTTAGAAGCAGTTGATGGCGAAGTAGAGCCCCGTGCCCTTCGGCGGCAGAACCAAGCCGCTAGGGACGGTGTACTGCGTGATCGTTACCGAGTCGCCCTTGACCGGGAACGTGTCCGGCAGCGGATTCCAGCCGAGTTTGCCGCCCTTCTGCTCGCCGAGCAGCGCCGCGCCGCAGCTCTTGCCCGGAAGTCCCTTCGAATCGGTGACGACGTACTTCAGGATCGGGACGCCTTTGTGCGCGACCGGTTTGATCGTTTGCGTGCTTTGATTATCTGCAACCGCGTAGACGACCGTCGTGCCCTCGCCCTTGTATGCGATGAAGCTCTGTCCCTTATATTTCTCGACGTCGCCGTTCTTGTCGATCGCATCTACCAAGTCGACCGTAACCGAACTCTTGGCGGAGTTGTATCCGATCGATCCTTTGATCGAGATGTTCTCGTACGAGCCTAAGGTGAAACTTCCACCCGTAGACTTGAGTGTGAACGCATCGCACGCGCCTTTGAAAATCCACATCCATTGCGGCGGACTCTTCGCACACGTGGTGGTTTTGAGCGGCGACGCGTCGTCGCTCGTCGTCGGCGGAAAAGCCGACGAGGCCGATGGAACCAACCCGTGGCTCGCGCAGGCCGACAGCGTAAGCGCGCCGATCGCTGCGGCGGCGCTAACGCGAATCATTGATAAACGCATAGGGATTTTTCTCTTACCTCATTCGAACGAGCAGTGACCGTTGGAATAATGAAATTGGACGGCAGGCACGGCAAGCCTGCCGAAATTGCAATTACAAAAGCTGATAATTGCTGATGATGACGGTTAAGGAACCGCGCTTACGCGCTGAGCACGCGCGAATCTTGATTGCGGCTCAGTACGTGCGTGAACTCGCCGTCGCTTTTCTCAATCCCACGCTTGATCTCGGTGCTCAGTACGCTTGTTGCACGCAACGAGCGCGCCGCGAGCTCGCAAGCTAGCCAGGGGTCGGTGTGGTCGCCGCATGTGTAAAAGTCCATCGCCGCGTACCCCTTCTCGGGCCACGTATGGATCGAAATATGCGATTCCGCGAGGATGACCGTTCCGGAGACGCCCTGAGGCTCGAAACGGTGAAAGGCGCTTTCCATGATGGTCGCGCGAGCGGCTGAAGCGGCCTCGATCATCATAGCCGCAATACCGCTGATATCCGAAAGCAAAGAGGGGCGACAGCCCGATAGCTCGCACACAATGTGCCTGCCGAGTGCCTTCAATTTTACTCAGGTCTCCTTAGACCCTTGAGGAATCCCACCTCCGGACTACGTCGGCTGGCGGCTGCGGTGCAGACACGTCCCCGACCTATCGGCTAGCTCCTGCCGGCGCTTTTGTGCGGTGCACGGGCGACTGGCCGCGATGGCGCGTAAGGGCGCGCCCTCCCAAAAACCGTTCCGCGCCCCGGCCCCCGGCCGCGAGCGCAGCGCCCATCATAACCCCTCCTCCCCCTGCTGTAAAGTCCTCGCAGCCCGCTCGGCCGCCCCGGAAAGTGAAGCTCGTGCTTTATTATCTTGACTATATCCAACGATACGAGATACGCTGGTCCTCGCTATGGCAGTAAAGATCGAAGCGCCCCCCGTCTCCCCGACCGAGCTGGTCGAGGAGTACCGGCACGGCTTTCACGACCCGGAAAACTACGTTTTTAAGTCGGATAAGGGCCTGACGCCCGAGATCGTCGAGCGGATCAGTTCGATGAAAGACGAGCCCGCGTGGATGCGCGAGTTCCGGCTCAAGGCGTACGACCTCTTCATCAGCAAGCCGATGCCGACGTGGGGCGATAGCGCGCTGCTCGACGAGATCGACTTCGCCGACATTCATTACTTCGTGAAGTCGACGGACCAGACGGAACGCTCGTGGGACGACGTGCCCGAGGACATCAAAAGGACGTTCGATCGCTTGGGCATCCCGGAGGCGGAGCGCAAGTTCTTGGCCGGCGTTTCGGCGCAATACGAATCGGAAGTGGTTTACCACAGCACGAGCAAGGCGCTCGAGGAGCAGGGCGTGCTCTTCTGCGACATGGACAGCGCCATCAAGCTCTACCCCGACATCGTACGCAAGTATTTCGCGACGATCATACCGCCTGCCGATAATAAGTTTGCCGCGCTCAACTCGGCGGTCTGGTCGGGGGGATCGTTTATCTACGTACCCCCGGGCGTCGAAGTCAAGATGCCGCTGCAGGCCTATTTCCGCATCAACGCGGAGAACATGGGACAGTTCGAGCGCACGCTGATCATCGCCGACAAGGGCGCGAAGGTGCATTACATTGAAGGCTGCACCGCGCCGAAGTTCTCGACCTCGTCGCTGCACTCGGCGGTCGTCGAGCTGATCGCGCTCGATGGAGCGTCGATCCGCTACACCACGATTCAAAACTGGTATCGCAACATCTTTAATCTGGTCACCAAGCGCGCGGTCGCATACGCCGGTGCCACCGTCGAGTGGGTCGACGGCAATATCGGCTCGCGATTGACGATGAAGTACCCGGCGATCTATTTAATGGGCGAAGGCGCGCGGGGCGAAATTCTCTCGATGGCGTTCGCCGGCGAGGGCCAGCATCAGGATGCGGGCGCGAAGGTTATCCACGTCGCCCCGCGCACGACCTCGGTCGTCACCAACAAGAGCGTGAGCGCTCACGGCGGCAAAACGACGTACCGCGGACTCGTCGAGGTGCATCCCGGCGCGATCGGCGCCAAGACCCGCGTTCGCTGCGACGCGCTGATTATGGACGAAGAATCGTCGAGCGACACCAAGCCGACGATGAAGATCCACGAGCAGCGCTCGACCGTCGAGCACGAGGCCAGCGTGAGTAAGATCGGCGAGGAGCAGCTCTTCTACGCGATGAGCCGCGGATTGTCCGAGGCCGACGCAACGGCGATGATCGTGAACGGCTTCTTCGATTTCTTCGTCAAGGAGCTCCCGATGGAGTACGCCGTGGAGCTCAACCGCCTGGTCAAGATGGAGATGGAAGGCGCGGTCGGCTAAGCCCCGCGTTTAGTTACTGACCGCCGCGCCCAGGGGAACGTACACGCCGCCGATCGTTTTGGTCGGCGACCCGCCGGCCGGATAGTTCCAAACCTTCACGTTGCCGGCACCGGCATCGGGCCCAATCACTTTGGCGCCGTCGAGCCAGAACTGAAAGACGGTCGTGGCATCGCCCAACTGCGTGCTGCCGGCCATCGTGCCGCGGCTTCCCTTCACCTTGAACTGGTAAATCGTGTTGGTGGATTGATCGCCGATCGCGAGATACGTGCCGTCCCAGGCAACGCCGCCGGCGCTGGCGATACTTTGATTCAGCGTCATCGGCTGCAGCTTCTTGGCGCCGCGCGGAAGCAGCGCGAAGGCCGAGGCGCTCGACGCCGTTAGGCCGTCGACGAACAGATTGCCGGCGCCGTCGAACGCACAGAGCAGCATCTGCGCAATCGTCGGATCGGCGTACGCGGCTTTCGCCTTTCCTTTCGCGTGCTTGTAGATCACGACGTTCCCCTGCGTGCTACTACCGCTTGGAAAATTCGTCACCGCGAGGTTGCCGGTGACCGGATCGATCGCACAACCAACCGGAAAGTAGCCGGAATCGGGAAGCGTCGCGACCGGCGCGGTACCGCCGTGCGCGTATTCGACGACGTCGCTGCCGCCGGTATTCGCGATAAAAACGTCGCTACTTGCGTCCACGCACTCGCCGGCGGGATCGGTAAAGCCCGAAAGCGTCTGCACGAGCTTTCCCTCCGGATACGAAAATACGTAGACGTCGCCGCTATCCGTATCGGAAACGTAGAGGAGGGCACCGTGCGCCGCCGGCGCGCCGACACGCGCATCGCGCATCGACGGAAGTGACGGCGGGCCGCCGCTGCAGCCGCCGAGAAACACCAGCGAAGCCGCGAGAAGGCAACTCCGGGCGCGTGCGATCGTGCTCATGGGTGGAACTTCGCTCGGCCGGAACGAACGGCCCGCCATCACATGTCAAACCGCACGCGCGCGATCGCGATCGTAGGAATGCACCGAAGCGGCACGAGTGCGGTTGCTCGCGGTCTTGAGGCACTCGGCGTCTATCTCGGCGACGACTTTCTCGACGCCCAGCCGGAGAATCCAACCGGCTATTGGGAGGACCGGCGCATCGTAGCGCTCGACGATCGCGTGCTCAAGTTGCTCGGTCTGGTCTGGGACGACGCCGCGCCGATCGATCGGCGCTCGTTTCGCGGCTGGCGCATGTGGCGTCTGCGGCGAGAGGCTATCCGAGATCTGCGCCGCCGGTTTCTCGACCGGCCCCTCTGGGGCTTCAAAGATCCGCGCACGCTGCGCGTCCTTCCCTTCTGGCTGCAAGCATTGCGCGAGGGCAACGTCGACGATGCTTACGTACTCGTCATCCGCAATCCATCGAGCGTTGCCGCGTCGCTGCATAAGCGTCAGCAGATGAGCGTTTCTGCGGCGCAACGGTTGTGGCTGGCGCATCTCGTGCCGTTCCTCGGCGACCTCGCCGATAAGCCGTTCGTCGTCGTGGACTACGATCTGCTCATGGCCGATCCGCGCGAGCAGTTGGAGCGCATCGCACGCGCGCTGGCGATCGAACCGGTCGACGCATCGGAAATCGAGCGGTTTGCCGGCGAATTTCTCGACGAGAAGCTGCGGCACAGCGTCTTCTCGCTCGACGATATCGACACGAGCACCGAAGCCGGCCGCCTCACGCGCGAGGCCTTCGCGCTGCTGCAGGATCTCGCGACCGATCGCAGTGCCGACGATGCGGCGTTTTGGGCCGCGTGGCAGGAGGTCACAGCGTCCTTCGACGCCGGCGCTGCGCGCCCGCGCTCAGGATGACAGTCGCGAAAAAGCGTAGAACGACGAGGCGTGGCTAAGCACCGAGTAGCGAAACTTTCCGAGATCGCGCCGGGAAGCACCCGGCGCGTCCTCGTGGACTCGATGGGAATTCTGCTCTGCAACGCCGGCGGGCAGATCTATGCGATCGAAGACGTTTGCACGCACGACGGCGGACCGCTCGACCAAGGCGAGCTCGAAGGCGAATGCATCGTTTGTCCGCGGCACGGCGCGACGTTCGACGTACGGACCGGCGACGCGCTGACGCTCCCCGCCGTCGTGCCGGTCATGACGTTCCCGGTCTCGATCGAGGGCGACGACGTTTTCGTCGATGCCTGACGGCGCGGCGCGTTGAAAATTCTCGGCAGGGTTCTGCTTGCGGCCGTCGCGATCGTCGCCGTTATCGCGATCGTATTTGCGATCAACGTGCTGCTCGGCATGCACGCGCATGCCCGCGTCACCGGCACGATCTCGGGGCTGCGCGTCGGTGCGCCGGTTTCCATTTTGCGCGACAGCCGCGGCGTTCCGCACATTCTCGCGCTGAGCGATCGCGACGCCTTCTTCGCGCAGGGCTACGTCCAAGGCTCCGACCGCCTCTTTCAAATGGACTTGCTGCGGCGCTTCACGCTCGGCGAGCTCTCCGAGATCTTCGGCACGAGCTCGCTTCAGACCGACCAAGCGGAGCGCGCCATCCCGATCCGCAACATCGTGGAGACGCAGTGGCGGCGGCTCGACGTTCCAACGCGCGAACTGTTGGGCGCGTTCAGCGACGGCGTTAACGCCGCGATCGAGCGCGAGCCGTTGCCGGTCGAGTTCCGATTGCTGGCCTATCGGCCGCGCCCGTGGACGCCGCAAGACTCGCTTGCGGTCGGCATGGCGACCGTGCTCGATCTCACCGACGACTGGGATGCGGTCGCGTCGCGCGACGCCGCCTACCGGCGCGGCGGGCTCGCGCTGCTCGCGCAGCGCTTCCCGCTCACCGATCCGTGCTACGACGCGCCCGTGTTGTCCGGACTCGGACGGATCGCCGCCGGACCGCGCTGCAATCGAAACGTCGAGCGGCTCGTGAGCCTACTCGCCGAACCGCGTGCCGCGCTCGGGAGCAACGAATGGGCGGCCGGCGCAAACCGAACGTTGACGCATCGCTCGCTGCTCGCCAACGATCCGCACCTCTCGCTCGGGATTCCCGGCGTTTGGTATTTGGTCGATCTGCACTCGCCGCACTATCATGCGTCCGGCGTTTCGCTACCGGGGCTTCCGGCCGTCGTGCTCGGCCATAACGAGCACATCGCCTGGGGCGCCACTGCCGGAACCGTAACGTCGCTCTCGGTCTTCGAGCCGCCGGCGAATCTCGATCCGGCCGGCTGGCACACCGAGCGAATCGCCGTCCGCTTTCATGCGACGGCGAGCGCGCGCTATTACCGTACCGCACGCCTGTTCGGCGTCACGACGCGCGACGGCCACTTCGTTCTCGTGCGTTGGAGCGCGTATCGTGATCCGGTCTCCCCCGCTCAAAGTTTCATCGCACTCGATCGCGCTGCGTCGATCGAAGCGGCGGCCGCGGATCTCGCGCACTTTCCGGGACCCTCGCTGAACTTCGTCCTCGCCGACACGAGCGGACGCGCGGCGTATCTGCTCGCGGGTCAGATCCCGAACGATCCGGTGCGCGCGCGCTGGATTCATCCCGCACGCGATCTCAAAAGCGAGTACCCGGCAATCCCCTTCGCGCAGCTTCCTAAAGTGGCCGGATCGCGCGACGCCGTCGTTTGGACGGCCAACAACAAAATGTACGGCGCAGGCTACCCGTTCGCGCTAAGTCCGCAGTTTGCGCCGCCGTACCGTGCCTACCGCATCGCCGAGCTGCTGCGGGCTCGCGCGCGTTACGACGTGCCGTACTTCATGCAGATGCAGATGGACGCGCTCTCGCTGCCGGAACGCGGTCTCGCGCAAGCGATCGCTCCGGCGGTCGCGGCGCACGACGTAGAAGCCGGCGATGCACTCGCTCGCTGGAACGGGGAAATGACGGGAGATTCGACGGCGGCGACGATCGTTGCGGGCTTGCGCTCGCAGTTGACGCATCGCAAGAACGGCCGCATGCCGGGACTCCTCGCAAACGCCGGCACGTTGCGCACCCTTCCCGCCGGCATCGCCGTGCCCTCGCCGGAACCGTGGCGCTTAGCCGGAGCCGTCACCGTGCGGCACGCGCTGGCGGCGCTCGGGCTCACCTTCCTCGACGGTACGACGCTGCCCGGATACGGCGACGCCTTCACGCTTCACGTGCAGACGCCGGGTTACAGTCAGAGCTTCCGAGCGGTGTGGGACGTCGGCAACTGGGACGCCGGCGGAATTACCTTACCGCAAGGGGAGTCCGGCGAGCCGGGATCGGGGCATTACACCGATCAGGCTGACGCGTGGGTGCAAGGACGCCTCTGGCCGCTGCCGTTCAACGACGCGACGGTGCAGCGCACCGCGGCCGAACGCCAACTGCTTCTCCCTTAGCTCGACTTCGGCGGCTTGCTCAGCGTAACGCCGTCGAGCATGGCGTGGCCTTTGCCGATAAAGCCGGTGAAGCTCCTCACCGGATAGCCGCCGGCCGGATACTTCCAGAAGAGAATCTCGATCGCGCGCTTGGTACCGGGTGCGGTCGGAACGGCCACCTTACCGCCAAAGATCCAGGATTGCGTCGCGCGCGTTCCAGTGCCGCTGAGCGTCGTCGAACCCACCACGGTCGCCGTCGAACCGTCCAGCTGCAACTGATAGATCGTCGGCGAGTCCTTGGTTTCGACCGCGATGTCGGTGCCGTCCCATTGGATCTGCGCGGCGAACATAATGTTCTGGCTCACCGTGTAGTTCTCGAGCGCGCTTCCGCCGGCGGGGAGTTCTCCTAAACCAAACGCCGAGCCGTTATAGCCGTCCACAAAGAGATTGCCCGACTTATCGTACGCGCAATAGAGCAGCGACGGCAAACCGGAATCGGCGTACGTCGCGATCGGATCGCCGGGCGTGCTCCAGACCGAGATTTCGTCGCCGCATCCCGAGAGGCAGAACACCACCGCCGCGAGACTTCCGGTCGTCGGGTCGACGGAGCATGAGTACACGGTCCCGGGAGCCGTAAAAATCGCCTTCGGCGTCGTCGCGCCGTGCGCGTATTCGACGATCTGCTGCACTTGCGTGAAGAACACGTCGCCGTTGAGATCGGAGCAGGTGCCGAACGACGTCTCCGCGATCTGCCCGACGACTTTACCGCTCGACGTAAGCACGAACGAGCTCTCGTCGCCGCCGGCGTAAAAGAGCGGACGTCCGCGAACTCCCGGCGCCATCCAAGAGTGGCGTCCTGCGTGGCGCCGCAGCAGCTCGCGTTGGGCGGCCGGCGTGCCGTTTGCGACGCGTGCGGCCACACCGCCGTTCGGCAACGCTCCGAAGGGAACGCCGGGTTGCGTTTGGACGCCTCCACCGCATCCGGCGAGCAGCGCCGCTGCAACGGACGCGGCGAGCGTACGGGGTGAGAAGCTCCAACGTTTCATGGGACGAAGGTCCTTTTCGTTGCGCCGAGCGCGTACCTGCATCGTGCTTGCTCGTACTGCCGGGAGAGAGAGACGGCGCGTTAGATCGACTCCATACTCTGTTCGAGCGATTGCCGTTTTGCGTCGTCCGGAATCCACAGACTCTTGGGCAGTTCGCTGAAGAGGCCCGCGGTTTGCACTTGATGCAGCGTGTTGCCGTCGACGGCGCTGCGCACTTGAATGAAGCGGTGCAGAATTCCATCTTGCGTCGCGTCTTCGTCGTAGATCTGGTAATTCGAGTCCGCATCGGCGGTCACGAGGCTGCCGTCGTCGCGTCGCCAGGAAATCGTCAAGTGCCCGAGGATGCCGCCCGGACCGTTCGGCTCCCACGACTCGACGAGCGGCTCGGCGGCGGCGAGCTCCGGAACCTCGACCTGCCCGCCCAGGTGAAGCTTCGACGTGATGTGGCCACCTTTGAGCATGCAGCTCGCGCGGAAGCGCAGCTCGCCGCCCTCGCGAAACGTGACCGTGCGCCGATAGCCGTACGAGTGGTCGACGAAATGATTGGTCACGTTTCCGATCGATGCCGCGGCATCCGGATATCCGGTGATGAGAAACGCGGTGAGCAAATTGGGATCGAACGACTTCGGCAGCGTGCGGAACGTGTACCGCCCTTCGGCAAGCCCGAGGCTCGGATCGATTTGTCCCTGGCCCGTTAAGCTCAACGCCTCGTGATTGACGGAGCCCGTCATCGTAGCGCTGAACGTCATCGAACTGGGCGCGATCGACATTACCTACCTCCGCGAAGCGACGAGAACTGCGAGTGCGAAAGCCGACGATCGGATTTGAACCGATAACCTATCGCTTACGAAGCGATTGCTCTACCGTTGAGCTACGTCGGCCCGCATGTTCGAGCGCGTCCCGCGTCCCGAGCCGCCGCTCTTTCCACGGTACCCCGAACGCCCCTCCCTCCGCACGCGTCGCGGCGGTTTTGAGCGGCCTTTGATAGCGAATCCGCCGAGGCGCGACCATTATTGAAGGTATGACAAAACCGATTTCGTGGCTCGCCCTTCTGCTGGCCCTGACCGCGCCGTCGCCCGCGCTCGCCGACCAAGAAGCGACGTACTTCGGCCCGCTCAGCGCCTCCGAGCAGTCGTTCGCGGCGACCATCGCGCGCGACCTCATGACACGCTACCCAACGGCAGCCGACGCCGAGAAGGCCGGGTACGTACGGTATACGGCCGAGGACGAGACCGGAGCGATCAGTTACGCGAACCTGCAGTGGCAGTCGGCGGACAGTCGCCACCCGAGCCAGTTGTGGTATGACAAGAACGGCAAGCTGCTGGGCGCCGACTACTCGGTCCTGGTCGCGACGAACGCATCCAGACCGGAGCTTTGGGGCGTCAATCCGGGGCGATGGGTGGAGTTCGACGGTCACATCCACTGGGTGAGCAAGATTCCCTCGACGGGACAGCTGAGTTACGACCATTGGGCATGGGATAAGAACTTCACCGCGGCCGGCGGCGACGTCAATGCGCCGAGCGCGGCGACGCTCGTCGCGATGAAGAAAGTCGCGGCCCCCGGCGACGTCGTGACGATCTTTCACTTTCCGTCGCTGTGGGATCTGATCGTTTGGGTGACGCCGAATCCGAAGGGCGCGTTTGCGTATAAGAATCCGCTGGTAACGCCTTAGCCGGGGGGATCCGCGTCGTGGAACGTTCCCCGGCGCGCGCCTTCGTCGAGCTCGAGGTCGTCGAGGAAATAATAGACGATCTTGCGATCGTCGAAGCCAACCTTCGCTAACGAGCGCCCCGCTATCTCGACGACCTCGTGCACGTGGCCGACCCGGCCTGCATACTCGTAGTTCACGGCCGTATAGCTCGGATTGCCGGGCTGCGGGCGCGGCGTCGCCTTTACGCCGCGCAGCGGGGTTTTGTGGCGATGCATCGCGAGCGAGGTTCGACGCCTTCACCTGCGAAGCATCGCTCATGATCATCGAGTATCGCGGAAAGCGGCCGAAGGTGGACCGGTCGGCATTCGTCGCGCCGACGGCCGTCTTGATCGGCGACGTCGAAGTCGAGGCCGAGGCGAGCATTTGGTTCGGCACGGTCCTGCGCGGCGACAACGGGCCCATTCGCATCGGCAAGCGCACGTCGATTCAGGATAACGCCGTGGTGCACGTCAGCGAAGGCGGCGCGACGATCGTCGGCGACGACGTGACGGTCGGTCACTGCGCGGTGATGGAAGATTGCAAAATCGAGGCCCACGCTTTGATTGGGAGCAACGCGACGCTGCTCAACGGATGCACGATCGGCGAAGGCGCGCTGATCGCCGCGGGGAGCGTGGTCGGCCAGAACGCGGCGATACCCGCGCGCGTCGTCGCGGCCGGAGCGCCCGCAACGGTCAAGAAGAAGCTCGAAGGCACCGCCGCATCGTGGATTGAGATCTCCGCCGGCGAATACGTCAAACTCTCGCGGACGTACTTAGCGCAAAGCATCGGCGCGATCGAGGATCAGCAAACGCTTCTTTAGGCTGGGTGGAAGGTCACCCAGAGCAACACCGCATTGAGCGTCAGGATCGCGACCGTCGCGGCGACGGCGAGCCCGGTGACCCACCGCGCGTTGACGAGCGCACCCATCGTCGATCGGTGCGACGTCAAGAGCACGAGGGCGATCACCGGAACGGGCAGGACGAAACTCAGCACGACCTGACTCACCACGAGCGTCTGCGTAACGTTCCAGCCCAACGCCGCGACGGCGACGGCCGGAAGCATCGTCACGATGCGGCGGACCCAGAGCGGAACGGTGAACCCAACGAAACTCTGCATGATCACCTGCCCCGCCATGGTTCCGACGACCGAGCTCGAGATTCCCGACGCCATCAACGAAATCAGAAAGACTAAGCCGGCGAAGTTCCCGAGCAGCGGCTCGAGGGTTCGATACGCGGTGGCGATGTCGGCGACGGCGGCGTGGCCGGTGGTGTGAAAGACCGCGGCAGCCATATACATCATCGCGAGGTTCACGAGGCCCGCAATGGTGAGCGCAACGGCGACGTCGGCGTACGAGAATCGTACGATCCGGCGCGCCTCGTCGGCACCGTTGGGGACGATGCGGTCTTGCGTCAGAGCGGAGTGGAGATAGATTGCATGCGGCATCACCGTCGCACCGACGATGCCGACGGCAAGCAGGATGCTCGAAGGACCGCCAAGCCACGGAACCACCGAGTGGTAGAGCACCGCGTGCCAGTCGGGCTTCGAGAGCAGCGTCTCGACGATATAGCAAACGGCGATCACGCCGACGAGCGAGCCGATCAGCGTTTCCATCGTGCGGAAGCCGTAGCGATGGAGCGCGAGGAGCGCGTACGTCACGACGCCGGTGATCAACGCACCGGCGAGCATTGGGATCCCGAAGAGTAGATTGAGACCCACCATCGCGCCGAGAAACTCCGCCAAGTCGGTCGCCATCGCACCAAACTCGCTGACGATCCACATACCGGCGGCCACCGCAGCCGGCGTGCGTTCGCGCGACAGTTCGGCGAGATTCTTTCCCGTCGCGATCCCGAGCTTCGCCGAGAGCCCTTGAAGGAGCATCGCCATGAGATTGGCGAGCACCACGACCCAGAGCAGCCGGTACCCGAAGCCCGCGCCGCCTTGAATGTTGGTCGCGAAGTTGCCGGGATCCATATACGCGACCGACGCAACGAACGCGGGACCGGTGAAGGGCAGCAGCGCGCGCCAGCCGCGCCGCTTCCCCGCCAACACTTCGTGCGCCGCCGCGACGACCTGCGGGCTGGTGCGGCCGAGGCCATAACTACGTTCCAACGCGGACCATCTCGGCGTGCGAGCGCCGCAGCGTAACGACGCGCTTGCCGTGACGAACGACGATGCGGTCGCGATCGTTTCGCTCGACGCGCAGCAGCGATCCGGGCAGCACGCCCGCGCCGGCGAGCGCGGCAACCGCGAGATCGTCGCGATCGTCGAGGCTTATCACGCGGGCTTTACCTCCGGGCGCGACCCCGGCGAGCGTCGGCAACGGTTTGCTCGCCCGCGGCTTCTCGTCATATGGAATCGGGTGGCCGTGGGGATCGGATTCCGGCCGGCCGAGCAGCGCGGCGATGCGCAGTGCGACGTCGTCGGAGATAACGTGTTCGATGCGCTCGGCTTCGGCGTGCACGCGCTCGAGCGGCACGTGGAGCGAGCGATGCAAGAACGTTTCCAGCAAGCGGTGGCGCCGAACCATCGCCACCGCGAGCTTCTCACCGCGGCGACTCAGCCGCAGCGGCTCCGACGGGACGCTTCGCTCGATCAGCCCGTCGGCTTCGAGCAGCCGTTTCGCTTTGCTGACCGAAACTCGGCTAACGTTGAGATATCGCGCCAGGTCGGCGGCGCGCACCGGGAGGCCGCCGCCCAACTGATAGATCGCCTTAGCGTAATCCTCTCGGGCGCGTGAGGGCGAGCGGTCGGAACCGACGGCGAGCAGCTCGCTGTGCCGGTTGTTAGCCATGGGTAACGCAAACCATGGTTTACAGTTATCAGAAGCGGCAAAGAATCCCTAGCGTCGCAGTAGGCCTAGTTCGAGGAGCAGTGAGCCGACGTTGGCTCTGCCAACGAGGCTCGCTGCGACGCCGAGATAGCACTACTGCGGTGCAAAGAATCCCTAGCGTCGCAGTAGGCCTAGTTCGAGGAGCAGTGACCCGACGTTTGCTCTGCCAACGAGGCTCGCTGCGACGCCGAGATAGCACTACTGCGGTGCAAAGAATCCCTAGCGTCGCAGTAGGCCTAGTTCGAGGAGCAGTGAC